>ENA-OQCN01000179-OQCN01000179.1-human-gut-metagenome-genome-assembly--contig:-NODE-179-length-32727-cov-6.718313_pt1 | contig 32727 bp, 52 predicted proteins | sample MGYA00242497_ERZ504576 | MGnify/ENA primary metagenome ERZ504576 (study PRJEB26092, sample SAMD00036296) | human gut metagenome | host: Homo sapiens | study: EMG produced TPA metagenomics assembly of...
CGTCAAACTCCACAGTACACTCGGCATGGCGGGCGGTATTTTCGTCGCTCATGTGACCACCTTCTTCCACGGGGCAAGGTAGAGCTGGTTTGTGTCTCGGTATCCGGGAGCGTCAGAACGATTCGCCGGGAACACAAAATAGCCCAAGTGCTGCGGATTAGCAGCCATCAGGTTGGGAGCATAGCGCAACTGCCGAGCTGCTTATAGGCCACGCTGTCCCAGCGGTCGCCTTGCACAGTCGTATAGGTTTTACTCATGCATACCTCCCTCTGAAATCATCGTCCTCTGCATCTTTCACGATTTCGAGGACAAGTTCTCTCAGGCTGTCATTCTGGGCATTCAGGACGTTTTGCAGCTCGGCAGTATCAGATATACCTGAGATATGGTAAACCGGCGAGAGCGATATAGGAACCGTGCTGCGTGCTGAGGAGGAGCCGTTGCTCTCTGGCAGCTCAGCGCTCATGGGGGTAACGCTTGCGCTCTCCATCTCCCGTCTGGTTTCCGAGGCCGTCAGAACAGATTCCCCGCCGTTGAAGTAGACCAGCTCCGGGCCATGCTCACCAACGAGGGCAAAGCCGGGAGCCGCATCTTCCGTACCAACAGCATATCCGGGGATTCCGTGGTTGACATTGTAGCGCTCGTTGGAGCCTGCCAGCGCAGTAGAGGCCGCCGAGGCGATTTTGGCATAGGCTTCCTGCACACGGGGCATCATGCTGGATGCGCCATCGATGAAGCCTGAATCGTCTCCTTGGCGCTTTTCGTGGCCTCGTCGCTCATGTCCATTTCCGATACGGTATCGGCTACGGTCTTGGCGATTTCGTCCATAGAATTGCTCATGCCGGTCTTGAGGTCGGCGATAGATTCGCTGGTGGTATCCTGCGCTTCTTTCAGTGCAGCATAGTTCTCAACCATTTTGGCGAGATCAGCATCCGAGGCCGAGGCCATACCGGCAATCGCATTGACGGATTCCTTGCTGCCATCCGCAAAACTGGCGATAACTTCACTCAGACCGTCGATGTCAGCCGCCCGTTCGTTCAGCTTTTCGAGGTTCTGGTTGTAGTTGTCCCAGTAGGTGATCTGGCTTTGCAGTGCATTGTTGATGGATGTAGCGGAGGTCGAAACGACCTTTTCCGCAGAATCCCACAACGCATACTGGCCGCTGATGCTGCCGTAGGTTCATCATAGGCATCCTTGTAGGCTGCAATGATGTCCTGAATTCGAAGCTCTGCATCAGAGATGGCATTCGCCACGTTCTGCTGCTGCGCTGCAACATCGTCTGCGCTGTCGGCGGCGGACTGTTGCGAAGCATTCAAGGCATCGACTGCGGCGCTGGCCTCCTGATACTCGGCCTCGGCGGCATTGATAGCCTCCTGATCCTGCTCTACGGCGGCGGTGTAGTTCTCGACCTCCCGCCGGGCAGTGACAAGGTCATCCGAGTACCCCATGTACTCAGTGCGCAGTTGCTGCACATCCTCGCTCATGGTGCGCCACGGCAGATCTTCTACCGTGCCGTAGGTGAGCTTGAACTGCTCATCCGTCAGGCCGAGGGTGGTCAGCAGCTTATCGTAGGCAGCAGACATGCCGGCATTGGATTTTTCAACCTTTGCCTGCGCAGTCGCCAGCTTGGTTTCGTTCTCAGCGCTCTCAACCAGCACATTGTTGTACTGGTCATAGAGGGTGTTCAGGTATTCCTGCCGGGCCTGAGCCTTGGCATCTGCTACATAGGCATCCGTATGCTGGCGCAGCGCAGCGGTGCCGCCCTTGATGGAATTGGTCTCAAGGTCAATATCATCCGCAAGGCTGGGAACCAGAACAGACAGCCGGGCCAGCGTGTCGTGGTATTCGGCATTTCCGTCCGTGTTCCCATTTGTGGCGGCCTCGATGGCCTCCAACTTGCTGATGTACTGGTCCGCAACGCTGGCGGTCGCTGCCATGTTGGACAGGGTGGAATCGTAGCTTGCGCTTGCTTCTTCCATACTGTCGCCCATGTCACGAGCGGCGCTGGTCAGTTCCTTTACAGAGGGCACCGTCGCATCGGCCGCACCAGACAGACCGGCAACGACCGTGGCCAGCGCCGTGCCCGCCAGGGCAACTCCGACCAGCACCGGGGCAGCCGGGCCAAGCGTGGCAGTAAACAGCCCCATTGCGGTATTGCCCACCTTGATGGCGGTCGTGACCGCAGTCAGCACCGCGAGGAAGCCGCCCAGAGTAACCGTGCCGGCTGCAACGCCATTGACTACGCCGGGATTTTCTTCTACAAATCCCTGCATCCAGCCCAGGACTTCCGCGCCGACATCGTACAAATCCGACATCACCGGGGTCAAATCCTCGCCGATGGCGATTTTTAGGCCGTCTGCTGCGGACTGCATCAGCGTCAGTCTGCCATTCATGTTGTCGAGCATGGTGCCCGCCATTTTATCGGCAGACCCAGCGCAGTCGTTCAGAGCTGCGGTGTAGTCCGCAAAAGACTGCCGCCCTCGGCTGCGGCTTCGCTGCACCCGGCCATGATGGTTTGCAGTTTGGAATACTGGTTCGTGCCGGCAATGACCTTTGCGAGGTTGGCCTGCTCTTGGTCGGTCAGGGTGTCCCAGATACCGGCCATGCCTGTGAGGATGCTGGACAGGCTCTGCATATTGCCGTGTGCGTCATAGATCTGCACACCGTATTCTGCAAGGGTGTCCCCGCACTCTTTCGTGTTGGTGGCAAGGCGGGTAAAGATGGCGTTCAGGCTGTGCCAGCCTCGCCGCCCTTGACACCGGCGTGGCCATGGTAGCCAACACAGCGGTGGTTTCCTCGACCGAGTAGCCGAGGGACGTAGCGGTAGCTGCACACGCCTTGTAAGCCTCACCCAACTGGATGACATCCGTGTTGGAGTTGGCCATGGCGTAGGCCATCACGTCCACAAAGTGTGTGGTGTCGGAGGCTTTCAGGCCAAAAGCAGTCAGGTAGTCGGTGACAATATCGGATGCCTGCGCCAGATCCATATTGGCAGCAGCAGCCAGATTCAGCACCGGGCTGATGCCGTCCAACATGGACTGGGTGTCCCAGCCTGCCAAAGCCATGTAGGACAGAGCGTCAGCCGATTCACCAGCGGTGAATTTGGTGGTCGCGCCCATTTCCTTGGCCTTGTCGGACAGGGCCGTCAGCTCCTCACCGGTAGCGCCGGAGAGGGCCTCGACATTGCTCATGGATGCTTCAAAATCACCTGCGGTGTTGATGCAGTCCATGTAGCATCCCGGATTTCTCCAAGGGCCTTTGAAATACCGACCGCGGCCAGCGTGGCTTCGACCGTCTCAAGCGCCTCGACCGATTTTTCACCGAATCCCTTTGCGCCCTCGCCGGCCTCGTCCATCGTTTTCTTGAGGTCAACCTGCTTATCCTTGAGCTTATCGACCTCAGTTTCCAGCCGGACGCTTTCCGCCGTCAGTTGCGTGGTATCCACGCCAGCTTCGTGCAGAGCATTCCCGGTGGCAGCCAAACGCTGCTCATAGGTGTTCAGGGAGGCCGTGGTCTTGTCGATCTGCGCCTGTTTGGATAGCAGCTTGTTTTCCAGCGCAGAGGAATAACCCTCGGTTTCCTGAATTTCTTTCTGGATGTTGTCGTACTGCTGCTGCAAAACAGAAAGCCGCTGACGGGTTGCGTCAACGGCCTGTTGCTGCTTCTGGTACGCCGAAATGTCGGATTGTACTTTGTTCAGCTGCTGAATCTTCCCCTGCGTTTCCACAAGGGCAGACTGCGCAGCCTTGAATGTACTGGAAAAGCTGCTGTTCTGTTTAGCGGACAGGTTGAACAGCAGCTCCCACTCTTTACGAGCCACTACTTACCGTCCTTTCTCGCTCTCTGGCGCTCGGCAATGAGGTCATTGCTGCTGCGGATCCATTGCCGGAATTGATACAGGGGCATTTCCAGCCAGTAGGGCGCGGGCGTACAGTTGACCTGTGCCATTGCGAGCACCTGTCGCCGCAGCCACACGCCGCCATCACCAGTTACAAGTCCGACCTCAGCAAAAAATTTCTCGCTTTGGTGCGGATGGTGTTGTAGTCCCGGATGCTCATAGCACCGATGACATCAACACCGATAGGCTCGGTACACGCCCGGCAGGCCATGCGGATGAGGTAGCCCGCACTCATCGAGGGGATGATCACAGGCTGATTCAGAGCCGTAAGCTCGGCCTCAATGGCGAGGGAGTCATTGCCGGTCAGCTTGCCCCAGTCGAACGTGAGGGATTCGTAGTGCTTGCCCTCATAGTCAAGGGGCTTCTGGAGCTTGTGGGTGTAGGTGTACGGGTCAGCAGCGGCAGCAGCCTTTGCGGCGGCAGCCTGAGCTGCATCAAATTCTTTCGGGTCAATGACGGCGTTCATGCTGGATAGCTCCTTTCACGCTCAAAAAATAGGCCGGGGCTGCAAAATGCAGCTCCGGCGGAACGGCATATGCGGATTACTTGCCCAGGGCCGCACGGACACCGGCCAGATAATCCACACCGTTGATGTAGCAGATGAAGTTGAGGGGGTCCAGCTCACGCACCTTCTTGCCGTTGATGTACGTTGCCCAGTAACGGACGGCGTACTCACCAGAGCCAGAAGTGGGCGTTGCGGGGGCAATGGTGCCGCCCTTGGTCGATTTGGGCACGACCACGAAAATGTGCTTTTCCTTCCGTGCCTCAACCACGCCCGAAACAGGATCCTCATACTGGTTTGCCACACGCAGGTCAATGCTGTGGCGGCGCAGCTCCGACAGCCGGACGGACTGCGGCGTGGTGGTGCGGAATTCCAGACCGAGGGTCATAGCCTCCAAATGGCCCAGAATGACCGCTTCGACGTTACCGCCGACACCAGCACCCGAAATGCTCTGCGTCAGAAAGGTAACATCCGGCAGGGTAGCTTTCGACATACCCAGATATTCCACGCTGTCCTCATAGACCGCGAAGTTGATAACGCTCTGATCGATTGCCATTGTAGTACCTCCTCTTTAGGACTGGAGTGCGCTGGTCACATAATCAGCGTCGTATTCCAGCACAAAGTCAATCTCCTGCGCCGGAGAGGGCGGGGTCATGTAGACGTGCAGCTTGATTTTGCCCGCCATCAGGCTGGTCAGCGGGTTCTCGCTTTCCAGCATTTCCACACTGGCACCCAGCAGATAACCTGCGCCAACCAGACCGTTCAGCCAGATGTTGGCGCTATCCAGAATGGTGTCGATGAGGCGACGGTTCATCGGCTTGTCGAGCTTGCTCCAGAACGTCTTGATGAGTGTGTTGGTGACGTAGTCGAACATACGGCTGAGCGGGATGAAGTAGTCCTTCACATCCGTGGACTTGGGGTAGCACGCAGTATGGTTGCCCCAAGCGGTCCAGCCGCCCATAAAGTTCAGGAAGGTGCAGATGCCCGCGGCATCAACGACAAGGGCCTGATTATAGGTCAGGTTGATGGTGTTGCCGTCGTCATCGCACAGGCCGTCGATGTGAACGGTCTTGTTTGAGGGGCTTTCATAGGGAATGCCCTCGTTGCCGGTATCGGTTTCTGCAAGGCAGCCTGCCTCGACGGTGGAGCCGTGGAAACGCAGATCACCGAGGGTGCCGTTGGGCCAGCACAGGATGGTTTTTTCGGTGTAGGTGCCGCTGTTCTTCGCCTGCACCGCAGCGGTATAGGTCTTTGCGGAAATGTCCACCAGAGCCTTGCCGGTAAACATACCGTTGATAGAGCCAGCCTTTGCGTCCATAACCGCTGCAACGGTTGCATCCTGAGAGAAGCCGGGAGCCATAATCAGGTCGGGCACGATGCCGAACATGGTCAGGCACAGCTCGATCTGCTCAACGGCGGCGGCCACATCGGCAGCTCGGCAGTCTCGCCAACGGGCAGGAAAATGACCGGCTGGCAGGCGCACAGCTTGAAGTGATAGTGCATCACCTCGCAGACGGTGTACTTGGCCCAGTCGTCGTCATAGCCCAGCTGCTCCTTTGCTTCATCATAGCTGGTGCAGAGCACCGGGAGGCCAGCGGTCGCAGGGGTACCGGTCGCCTTGGACAGCGGTGCGGTGCCAATGACAAAGGGAATGCCGCAGGTTGCGGTGTTCGGTGTCGCCACGGCGGTGTCGGCGCGGCTGACATTGATACCATGATCTGCCATAGTATGTATTCCTCCTTACTTGGATTTGGCGAGCATCCGTGCAAATGCAAGGACGGCCTCGCCGCGTGCTTTTACCTTTTCAGGCGTGGTGTGCAGCTCGTCCACATTGATGATGAAGTCGGCCACACCGGGATATTTCTCGGTGGCAATCTTCACATCATCACGCTCTACAGCCTCCGCAGCGGCGCAGGGGTAAATCGTGTTTTTCTGGATGTATCCCAGAATGGACGGGCCGACGTAAATAGAAACGCTGGGCTTGCTCTGTGCAGGCTCGGCGCTCACGGTGTTTTCGGCGGGCTGTTCCGCCGTGGTCTTTTTCACCGCCATAATTCAATGTCCTCCGTTTGCTGCACGGTCGGCAGCTTCCAGTAGGTGATCATTTCTCCGGCATAGTAGGGCTTCGATTCCTCGTCATAAGGAATGCTTTCCAACTTGTGGTCGGGAGAAATATCGAGAGTGAACTGATACCGGGGCTTTCCATCCGCTCCGACAGCGCCCACCTTGCGGACTTTCAGCAGCTCTACCCGGAAACGCTCCATCATGTTCAGGAGTGCAAGGTCGCCCTCCTGCTCGTCCGGGTTGTAGCAGCAGAAAATAGAGCGCACGGAAACGACCGTGCGCTCCTCGCTGCCGGGCTGCTGTTCCGTTTCCAGCGGAATGACCCGGTGGATGATGTAGGGGGCCTTTTTCTTGGCCGCCCTGCTGTCAGGCAGCCGCATCAGGTAGACTTCCGGGGCACGGTAGGCTTGCTCGGTGTCGCCCTGCTGCATAGCCACCGGGAGAATCATGTCGGCCATGATTTTCTCGGTGAATGCTTTCAGCTGTTCAAGCAAAACCACACTGGTCATATCACACACCCCATCCGTTCAAAACTCGCGTGATTTCATGCTCAATGCGTTCCTCATATGTGGAGGCCATTTTCGCCTCGATGGAGTCCATGACAACCTCATTGGAATACATCATCTGCGGGGTAGCCGGGCCGAAAAGCTCCTTAACCGGGAATCTTTTTTCGCCCTGCCTCTCGTAGATACCATAATGAGAACCCATTTTCGCCTCGAAAGCGTGGTCCAGCGCCTGTCGGGCACTGGATTTCTTCACACGGGTAACAACGCGGCCGCTGCGGTCTACCTTGGTGTCGAAAACTCTAAGGGGGATGACGCTGCACGGTAGCCGAAGTTGATAGAAACCTCGCCGCTGCTGGCCCGCTGAATGTTGTTGACGTTCTTGGTGCGGTTGGTGAATTCGCTGCTGCTGATGGCGTACTCCTGCGTGACCGCCCGCTTTGCTACCGTCTTTCCGGCAGCAGCGGCACGGGCAAGCGCAGAGCCAACGGCACGATTGGCGCCACCGGGAATCCCGGAAAGGATGGCTGACACGCGTCAAATCCCTCCTCTGCAATGTCAACAGCAATGCCAGCGGCCACGCTGTGCATCATGGTGTCTGTTGTCACATCACTCATTCGTCAACCGCCTCCAATTCCACCCGCAGCATCCCCATTTCGCAGACAGAGGATGCCACATAGTAGCTGCGGACAAATCCGTTTTCGTCAATGCCCAGTTTGCAGCCCTGCTCCGGCTGCTTCCCGCCGATGGCTGCAATATCGCAATGCAACACCCGGCTTACCCGGTATATGCCCTCCGCATGGTCACTGATGCTCTGACGCACCCGCTCCTTTTCGGAGAGGCCGGTCATGACAATGGGAATATCCGAATACTCCTCACCGTCATAGTAGACCGTGTGCGTTTCTGCAAACTCGTCCAGATTCAGAAAGACGCTGTTCAGGTCTTCCTGCACAGCGTCCTTGAAGCTGCTCATGCGGTGGGCATCGCAGCAGACAGCTCCGGGGTCTCGGTGCTCTCGTCACCGGGAACAACGTCCTCGGCGCAGATAGCCTCGACGAGTTCATCCTTGGTCTTGAGCTGCTTGGTTTCGATGCCCATATCCGCCGCCAGCTTCTTCAGCTCAGCAACAGTCATGTCCTGCAACTGGTTGGGGTCAAGGTGGGCCGTCCCAGAGCCGCCCTGCTGGGTTTCGGCTGTGGGGGTGTCGTTACCTTCCGCAGTCGCCGGAGCCGCCGCAAGGGTGCTCGCCGTGCCTCTGTCGGTGATGTACGGGGATTTTGCCACGCCCAGCCCGATAAGGCGGCGTGCTTCGCTTTCGCTGACCTCGCACTGTTCACCACGCATGACGGTGTGAATGCCCGTCTTGGTGCGGCAGCCATAGCCGCCGCAAAGAATCTCAACAAGCATCGGTATACTTCCTTTCTGGCCAGACTTAGCCGACCACGTTCTTGACGCGGATCCACGGGCAGTAGTTGTGGGGTGCAGCCAGCGGGCGGGCCTTGAGAATGGTCTTGCGCAGGTCGTTCTCCTGATTGAGGCTGAACTTCGGAACACGGCGACTTGCGATGGTGGTATGCTTGGTATCACCGTAGTTGATCTGGGTGATGGCACCATACATCAGGTGGCCGCAGCCGGGAGCGGTGACCAAGCATCGGTCTTGGGGAACTGAGGCCGCACCTTGCCCTCATCGTCAACATAGGTCTCGTCAACGGAGATCAGGTTCAGCTTGTGCCCCTTGAAGTTCAGGGTGCCACCATAGACCACACCATGATACGGGCTGAGCTGCTCCTCAATCTGGCCCACAATGATGCCAGAGTTCTTGTCCAGCAGGCGCTGCACCTTTTCGAGGTCCAGAACGGCATTGTAGGTATCGGCACCCAGCAGCAGGTCTGCGGAAGCCAGACCACGGCTGGACAGCATATCACACATGGCAGCAACATCCTCAAAGAATTTGCCGCCTTCCTCGTTCCACTTTGCAGCAGGGACATAGATATGGTCGTTCTCGTGGCCGGGGTTGTAGAACTTCACAACCTTCGTATCGCCCTTGGTCTGGTTGTCGATCATTTCCTGCATGGTGCAGCCGTTATCCAGCATAGTCTGGGCACACATCCACTCCTCACGGCGAACGATGCGGGCATCCATATCTGCCAGGTCTTTCCGGGTCAGCTTGGCCGCACGCTGCGCCGGGGTGCTGTTGGCATAGATAGCCTCACCGAAGCCACGCTTCGTCAGGTCGTCGGTGGACAGCTCACGCTCATGCCGATGAATGCAGGTTCAAGCTCATGGATCTCGTAGCCCATGCGCTCCATCGGAATTGCGCCGACACGAGGCGCAACAAAGGCTGCCATCTTCTGGTCGCCGTCCATGTACTCGGTCAGAACCTTGTTGGACGCAAAGATGTCCTCGTCGCTGGTCGGGAAATAGCGGTCACGGAAGAAAGTCTTCTTGTGGACGACCCTCTTATAGACGGCCATCAGGGTGTAGGTATCGAAAAAATTCAGTTCAGCAGGCATGATATATCCTCCTTACAGTGCCGGTGCAGCGGCCTTGAAAAAGATGCCGCCCTCGCGCAGGGCATCCTTGTCAGCCTCGGTCATGGTGTAGCTGTCGGCCACAATGCACTTGTTGGTGTTGAAGCAGCCCGTCAGGTACACAGGGACGGTCACATCATCGGACGTGCCGACCTCAACGTCATCACACAGGATGCAGTTGCAGTCAGCACCTCGTCGCCAGTGGCCGCGGTGCCCAGCACCACCAGTTTGCCATCGCCGGAAGTGCCGCTGGACTTTGCCAGAATGGTGCCACGCTTGATGGTGGCAGCCTCGGCCAGCTTACGGATGGTGCCGCCGCTGACCACCAGCTTAGGATAGATGTCGGCAATCAGGCCGTCATAATCCATGCTGCCCAGTCTTTTGTTCAGCTCAGTCATTGTAGTGTTCCTCCTTACTTTTTCTCGTCCCCGTCAAGCAGCGCAGCGACGGCAGCATCAGCCGCAGCCATGCGTTCAGCCGGGGTCTTGGGTGCATTGCCCGTTGCATCGGGCAGGGACTCCGGGTCGCCGGTTGCGGATGCGCCCGGCACGGCCTCCACGCCCTGGGCACCGGATGCCTGATTGTCGGCCGCCAGATTCTTCAGGAACTCGTGGCCTGCGCAGCTGCGGCCTTGGCAGCGCGGAAAGCCAGCTCGCGGGCATCGCAAGCGGTCTTGCCGTACTTGGCCTCCTGAACCATAGTCGGGTCGAACAGGTTGGCCACCTCGTCAATTTCAGACAGGCGGGTGCGCTCGTTCTGGGATGCCTGTTCAGAAGCGCTCTGCTCAAGCTGGCGGCACAGCTCCGGGTTTTCCTTGCGAAGCTCCTCGATGGTAGTTGCCATAGTGGTATGTCCTCCTTCGTTGGACTGGGCGGCGGGTGCCGCCGGTGTATTTGCAGTAGCGGTCGCAGGTGCAGCCGCTTTAGCCATAGGAATATTGCCGGGCAGTTTTGTGCCCGGTCTCAGGTGCAGGGCGTGGCCCTTGGCGTAGATGGTCTGCCGGTCGGCACTTGCGGAGATCTCCACCGGCTCGGCATCATCCAGCAGCTCATTTGCAAAGCCCTTTTCCACGGCCTCTTTGCCGGTCATGTAGGTGGTATCGGACATCATGTGCAAAAGCACGGTCTCGGAGAGGCCGGTCTTCCGCTTATAGATGGAAACCTGACTCTTATCCCATGCGTCGTTGGCATCTGCGGCTTTGCGCAGTTCATCGGCGTTGTAGTTGCCCCAGATGAGCGACCAGCACTTGTGAATCATCACGAGGCTGGATGGGTTGGCCTTGACGGTGTCGCAGGCACACATAATAAGGCTGCCGCCGGACATGGCCACGCCGTCCACAATACAGGTCAGTTTCGTGCCCTTGGCGGCCAGCTCACGCAGCCTGTTGTGAATCAGGATGGAAACGCCAGCATCGCCGCCCACGCTGTCCATGCGGATGGTGATCTCCGAACAATGCTCGACCTGCTGCAAGTCGGACAGGAACTCGCTCTCAATGATGTACTGACCCGGAATCGGCTCACCCGTCCACCAATCCGTGGGCTGCGTGTCCACGATCTGGCCGTACATGGTGATGTCAGCGCTCTGGCCGTCAGTGCTGGCCATTACATAGCAGGGCCGCTGGATGCTCACCATCGGGGTGCTACTCGGTGCTTTCGGCATTTTCTTTACCTCCCTGTGTAGTGACACTTTCTGTGGTTTCGATTACGCCCTCGCTGCCCGCAGCTTTGAGCTGCTCATTTTCGTGGGCCAGCTCTGCGACATTGTCCTCCCAGTCGCCGCCGCCCAGCTCGCGCGTGACCTGCTCATGGGTGCGGAAGCCGTGATGGGTCTGGAGCACGGCGGCCTCGACCTCTTTCTTCGGGTCAAGGGTGCCCTGCACAGGCCCAATCCACCGTGCGCCGCACCATGCAGCACGCACCAGAGGGTCATCAAAAAAGCCCGGGGCGATTACTCGTCCACGGGCCACAGCCTCAGAAAGCCAAATTTCATATACAGCTGGCAGAAGCTGCCTACCAGCCATGCACGCCGCATCTTGATACCTTCCCATGCCTCCAAAAGAGAGGCACGGCTGGCCGAGTAGCTGGCGTTGAACTCTTTCAGCAACAGCTCATACGGCATTTCTATGGCACCACCCATGAGTTTGCACAGCGTTTTGACGAACGTATCAAACCCTGCGGTGGGAATATTGGGGTTTCCGAACTTGATGTCCTCGCCCTTGCCGAGGTGCGCAACCGTACCCGGCCCCATCTCATACTCGTTCGGGCTGTGGCTGGCGTTGTCAGCCTTTGGGTTGTCCACAGGAACACCGCCGAGATCTCCGCTGCCGGTTTCGTCAAACGGGATAGCGTTCTTCGGGGTATCGGTGACAATCCATGCCGTGAAGAAGCTCTGCACCAGAGCTGCCAGCAGTTCCGACTCCGTATATCTGCGAAGCTGGAGCAGCGGTTCGATAATGGGTGCAATGAGCGGGACACCACGGTACTGGTCCGGACGTTCGGACTCCATAATGTGCAGGATCTGGGGCAGCCCAGTTGTCGCACCGACCGACTCCACTCGCTGCCATTTGGTGATGTCATTCCGCCACTCATGCGGATATGTGTTGCGGACGTGGTAGGCCACGATCATGCCGCTGCTGTCCACTTCCACACCATCATAGATTTTGTTCCCGGTGTTGGGGTTTGTGCCCTCGGTATAGCCCAGGCCATCCAGCATACCGCCGAGCTTATCCGGGGTGGACACACGGTCAGCCTCCACCAGATGCAGCCGCAGCCCGTAGGGGTGCAGCTTGTCCGGGTCACGAATTTTCACCACGGCGAACACATCACCGCTCATAAGCCAGCTTTTCAGGGCCAACTGCTGCAAGCCGTAGAAATCGTTCAGCCCCATGGCATCACAACTGCGGCGGTTTTCGGCCCAAAGCCGGAACTCTGCCTCGGTTTTACTCTGCCACTCTTTGGCTTTTTCCGGGGATAGCCCCAGTACGTTTCGGTCAACGGTCGCTTTCAAGGTCAGCCCGGTGCCAACGATCTTCGTTCGATTCGTGTTGATGGCACTGGTCGCAACAGGTGCGCTCATGTAGAGCATTCTGCTCCGCTGCCGCAGAATATCTGCGTTGTCGTGAATATCGCTGCTCGGAGAGTTGCTGTCGGGGAAGAAAGCCCGCAGCGCACGCCGTTTGTAGGATGCGCCCGCCTCGCTGTAGCCGCTGGCCTGCGGTGCAGCGGTGACGCGGTATCTGACACTCAAGAGTAATCGCCTCCGTAATTTTCAAACTAAGCGGGCTGGCTGGGGAAAGGAGTAAAAAGCAGCCAGCCCGCGGCAAAGGCCCTTTCGGGCCGTCACCCTAAAGGATCACCAATCGCGCGGGATAACGGAGAATGCCTTGCGGGCACTCTGGCCGTTCAGCAGCGCGGTCAGTTCATCGACCTTTTCCTCGGCATCTTTGATCTCATCGCTGAGCTTGCCGAGGTCAAGACGTGTGAGTTCCCGGTCGTCAGACGGTAGCTTTTCACGCCACCGGAAAGCAGCTTGTTGTAGGCCACATACAGGTTATCAAGCCGCTTCGTGTGGAACTCCAGCCGCTTTTTGATGGTCACGGTATCCATAACTCACACCTCACCAGTCGTCTAAAAAGTTCTCCCGCCTCCGGCCGGGGGACGGCTGGGGACGGGAGACGGGTTGTTGAATATTTATCACCGGGGCTGCCGGTGCCTCTGGTGCCTTGCCGCGCAGCCTTTTCAGCGCCCGGTCGATGGCATCAAGGTCTTTCGGCAGCACCTTGTAGGCCGCTATGGCATAGTTTCGGCAGTCAAGAGGTTCGTTTCGCTCATGGCCGGAGATTTTATCCCATTGCCACGGGTTGCGGTGGTCCTCTTTGTATATCAAATGCTCTGACAAGAGGCCGTTGAAGTAGCCGAGGCCGTAATCGTCCCGGCGTGGGAAGTGGCAGTACCGAGGGCCCGGCTCCTGCACTTTCAAATCGTCCATGATGATTTGCTTGCCAGCGTCAACGCCCAACTGGTACTGCCAGCACATCCCGATGTAGCGGTTCTGCACCGTGATTTTCACCTGCTTTGGCGGGCCTGTGAACGGCCGGTCGGAGCCGGGAAAGCCCTTGATGCAGAAAACCTTTTTGCCGATGCGGTCATGGCAGCGCTGGCGCACCTCTTGGGTGAAATGGCCGCCCTCGTCTACAAATTTGATGGAAACGGGCAGCTCTAGGCCGTCAGCAAATTTCAGCTTGCGGTCGAAAACCAGCTCGTCCAGTTGCTGCCAGACCTCGTCACTGTCCGGGCGGCCAGAGATGATGCCTTTTTCGATGCCCCATGTTTCCCCGAAGTGACCGAAGCCCACGATCTCGTACTCCATGCGGTCGTCCTGCGTATCAACGCCAGCGGTCAGCACCAGCACACCATCCGGCAGTTCCGCAGGGTATTCCTCCCTGCGGCCAAGCATGGTGTCCTCGTCCTGCACATCGCCGCGATCTTCCCACAGCAGCCCCAGACGGGTGTTGTAGACAACCTGCATCTTCTTGGTATCGCCCAGGGCATTCAGGTATTTCAGCACGGTATCTTTCCATGCTGCCCACTGCGAAACAAAGCTGTTCAGCCAAAAGCTGCGGATACCGTTCTCATAGCGGCGGGATTTTCCGCTTGCCAGTGAGCTGGTGCCCGCTTCATGGTCACTTCGTCCGAAATGCAGGCGCACTCCGGGCAGAGATACCACACGTCCTTGACCTTGTAGGTTTTCTCTCCGTGGGTTTCGATGGTGTCATACTCGTACCGAATATCTTCCCAACGCAGTTCATGGAATCCCTTGCAGTGCGGGCACTGGGATACCCAGCGCTCCATCGTGCCCTTGACGTAGGACTTGGCAATGGCACTGTGTCCCTTGATGGTGGGTGTGCTGACTTCCGCAGCCTTTGCGTTGTAGAAAGTGGTCTGCCGGGCCATTGCCAGTTCCCAAGGGTCGCCCTCTGTGCCGGCACTCACTGCCCAGCGGTCACGCTCGTCACCAAGCACATAGCGATGGGCTTTGATGCCAGAGCGTGCGCCTCGGTAGATCCGCACATGGTCAGGATGCCGCCGGGATAACTTTTCTGCAAAATCGTGTTGCCGCTGTCCCGGCTCTTTTTCTCCGCGACCTTGGCCCGCAGTGTAGGGCAGTCTCGTATCATGGGGGCGATACGGAGCTTGCTGTACTCCTTGGCATCCGTCATTTGGGGATGGATGAAAAGAATACTGCCGGGGTCAACGTCAATGGTGCGGCCTATGACATTGTTTTCAAACTCCGACTTGCCGACCTGTGAGGACGCAACGACAACGATATGATGGATGCGCGGGTCGGAGAATGCGTCCATGATCTCCACCAGATAGGGCGTGCGGCTGTTACGCCAGCGGCCCTGCTCGGCAGACGCTTCCGGGGACAGGACGCGGTTTTGTGTGGCCCACTCGCTCACGGACACATTGGGCGGGGGCCGGATAGCTGCCACCAGCTTTGACACCAGAGCATTCAGACGGTCAACCGCTGCATTCTCACTCATCGTCGTCACCAGCCAGCTTTTCAGCCCACGCCTTGCGTTCACGGACACGGGCCTCATACTTTGCCGGGTCGTAACGGAACATGGCGATTTCCTCGGCTATCTGATTCACCTCGCCACGCATATACTCTGCCACCTCTGCCGGGTCAGACAGAGCAGCCGCATTGATGGCAACACGGCTGGGCAGCGCCATCAGCGCACCCCGGACGGTGTAGATAAGCTCAGAGGTCATAGCGGCCACATCCTCACTGCGGTGCATCTGCCCGGACAGCTCTTTTGCCTCAGCTTGAGCGATTTTCGCTTTGCTGGCTTTGAGCGTAGCTTCTGCTTTCTGCTTGATGTGGTCCAGCTTTTTGGCCTCTGCCGCTTCCTCTTTGGTCAGCCCGCCACGGGCAGTGCTGGCATTGTAGGCCTGCACTGCGTCACCAAGGACAAATTTTCCTCGACTGACGGTGGTGAGCACCCCATCCTGTGTGAGCTGCTGCACCCTGCGGTTCGTGATGCCCAGCACGGCGGCCAGTTGGGTGGTGGTCACAGTCATGTCAGCAACTCTTTCTTTTGTCGGCATTCAGAAACCACCTCCTTTTTTGTAAAACTCTTTGGAAAATCACAGCGAAGTCATTATACAAACCGTAACGAAATGACTGATTTTTCCCTCACTAACTAGCTTGGTTTCGGGGTCGTCGAGCCCGCTCATGGTAGGGTACCCCCGTCACAGTACCTTTTCGGCACTGAACGGCTGCTCCTGCCCGCTGTCGGGCGGGTGGAGCGCAGCTTCAACCATTGCAGGGTCATACACGAAGGTGAACTCCATGTCCTGCACAGGCGCAGGCTTATTAACGTAGATGTCTACGACAGGCATTGTGATACGCTCCTCTCTCAGATGCTGCGGATGACCTTGGCCTTGGAGTATGTCGGATGGTCTTTGGTCATCATGTTCAGGAACTCATCTTTGGTAAAGCCGGACAGACGGAAGATTTCTTCGGGCTTCATGCCCAGCTGCTTGCCGATCTCGTCCACGGTCTTGCCCTCGTCCATGAGCTTCTTTACGATGGCTTTCATAGGGTCGAGCAGGTGTGTGCCGCGGGCGCGGTTGTGGGTGATGGTGCCGTATACGTCGGCACTCTCGTCACCGTGATGGTCTACGACTACGACAGGCACCTTGCCGCCCAGCAGGGACAGCAGCGGTTCACGGCCTGATACTGTCCAGCGGTGGAAGCCGTCAATGATGGTTCCGTCCGGGCGTACCACGATGGGCAGCGTCCAGCCGTTGGTCAGGATGGACTGCACCAGCAGCTTCAGGTTCTCCTCACTGACCTTGTTGGGGTTGTAGTCGTTGGCGTGGATGGTGTTGCGGTCTACCCACTGGAGGGATGCCAGCGGAGCGAATACGTCAATGTTTTCCATGGTTCTGCTCCTCCTTGATGCGGGCGTTGTGGTCGTTGTAGATGGTGGTCCAGAGGATGCGCAGGATACGCATCTTGGGATCTCCGTACAGCAGCCCCTCATACATGGTTTTGTAGTGTTTCTGTTCAGCGATGCCGTAGGTTTTTATGAACAGGCCTCGCCAGTGGTCGATGTGGGATAAGGTGTCCTTGGCGATGGTGTACCGCTCCGGGTGGAGGAACAGCAGGTCTTTGCAGAGGGCTTTATAATCCTTCTGTTCGGTGTCTGCTTCCAGCTCACGCCGCTTGCGGGTGCTGCGCCGGAACATCTCGGAATCCCAATAAAGCAGAACGAGGTAGGCGTTTGGCTCTCGCCGCTGGATACGCTCCCACAGGTCGTTGTCGGTTTCTGCAACCCACCGTAGGCCTTGTGTGCTGGTATCTCCAAAGAAAGCGCAAAGCCGGAGTGCATTTTTATGCACACCAGCTTCGTACAAACGCATATAGATTTCAGGGAATTCAAGGTTTCGCTCTTTGATGTACAGCCAAACATCGGAATCAGCCCAATCGTAGATGGGATAGAACTTGCCGCCTTTTGTGATACGCTCCATCTTGGTGTTGGCGATGCACTTAAAGCGGGTCAGACTTTCTGCCGTGCGCAGGCCGACCAGCTGAATGCCGTCGCGGAACGCCTTTTCGCAGAACGTCTGGTAGTTCATCTCTCCGGGATGGTGCAGGTATGGGCTGTACCTGATGGCAAAATCAGGCGGGGTGCGCATCCACACATCTTCTTTGCCCGGCTCCCATGTTATCCACGATTCCGACGCAGAAAGGTGGTCTATCACGCATACCTGCTTGAACGGCAAGCAAAACCATAAGAATTTTGCGCCGACCGACAGGAAGTTACGCCGCCAGCGATGTGCTGCATCGACCATAGAGGGATAAAGCCCTTCTTCGTCAATGAACGTCACCGTCAGCTGCTTAGGGTCAAGCTCGCCGGAGAGAATCATCTCATACACGAGGTTGGCCATGCACAAGCTGTCCTTGCCAGAGGAAAACGACAGATAGATTTTGCAGCCGTTGGCGAACACGTTGCGGATGCGGATCTTCGCCGCCTGCAGCACGTTCATGCTGCTTTCCACTACTTTCACAGGCATATCAGTTCACCACACTTCGGGCAGCGGATGCACCTGTGCTGTTCTGCGCCGCTGGGAGCCACCGGAGCAGCGGTTTGCGGTTCGGAAGGTGTAGACATCTCCAGCACTGGGGAAGGCTGCTGCGGGGCAGCGGAGACGGCAGGAGCAGGCTGTGGGGTGGGAGCCACCGGGTAGGTCTGGGTTTCGGCATACGGAACGTGTTCCTCTGCCTGATGGCGGTTGATGGGCGCAATCTCGTTTTCAGGGAAATCGCCGTAGGAGCCAATCATTTCATCGGCTTCGTCCGTGGTACTGTTCAGCATTTCCAGCAGGTCTGCATCCCAGCCCGGAACGTCCACATCGCCGTCCAACTCCTTGACCAGTTCTTCGATGGCATCTACATCGGTAAAGCCGAGTTCGTAGACCTTGTTGTCGGCCATCATCAGCTTTTTCTTCTGAACATCGGTCAGTCCGACCATCACATAACAGTCGCAGGTCTCCCGACCCATGCGGAGCAGGGCTTCGTACAGTCCGTTGCCGGCAATGATCTCGCCGTCCTCGGCAACGACCAGCGGCTTCACCTGACCGAACATCTCAATGCTGCGGATGTACTCGGTGATCTGCTTGTCGGAGTGCCTGCGGATATTATGGGTGGCTTATGCAACTCTGCCAGCTTCTTTATCGTGATGTTCATCGTGCGGCCTCCTTCCTGTCAGAAACGAGGTCCAGAATGATGGAGAACAGAACAGCGGCGACGACAACGTAGATGCGAATCGTGCTCATCAGCTGCCAGATGCCCATAACGCCAAGCGGAATCAGGATCTGCCACGAGGCCACGGTGAGAACATCCAGCGCAAAGCCAAACTTCTTGCCGAAAACCAGGTATTCGCAGTAGAGGTAGGTGGACAACGAGGAAATGGCAATAACCGTAATCAGGATGGCTTTCATCACATTCAGCATCGGGCTGAACCGCACCCAAGTGAGCAGCGCAGCCAGCACCATGTAGATGCCGAACATCACGCCAGCCAGCACAAAGGCCTTCTTCATGTCGCCGTGCCGTGTACCGTCCGTGTTTCCATCGTTGTACTCAAATAGCGAATAGTAATACGGGCAAGCGAACGGACCGGGCAGTAAAAGCAGACCATTGTACACGCCAGCTTTGATGCCGGCAACATTCACGCCGGGGTCAATGGCAGCGAATGCGCCGCCAGTATAAACCAGAGCGGCTACAACTACTACGGCCAGCAGGCCATAAACGACCACCCATGAAAAGCCATCGGACAGCACGTTGCGAATCATGCCATCTTTGAGCAGCATAATCAGGAACGCCACGCAGGTGACGTACACGATAATCATGCCGCCCTTGGTTCCAATGGGTGTATCGCCGAAGATCTCGTAGATGCCGCTCATCTGCGTCCACGTCTGAAACAGCGTCAGCAGGCCGATGAAATAGAACATCACCTTGCTCTGCATGATGCGCCGAATGGACGGAACACGGTCAGCGAACAAACCGAACGTGATACATGCCAGAGAATTGAACACCGCCCAGATGATTGCCGGAACTGCGCCGTATCGCAATGCAATGGTACGGAAGTTCATCAGACTGCCCACTCCCGCCCACGATGCGACAATGGAGCAGGCGTAGAAAATAGTGGGGTTTGCCTTGAATTTTGCCTTGATTTTCTGATACATAGAAAAATCTCCTTCTTTGCGGCTGGGCACGGCGAAATGTCCAGCTTGCAGCACCTCGGCTTTTCGGGGTGCTGCGGTGATGCCACACGCAAAGGAGCAACGTGCGGCCCGGAATCCTCCTTTCAGGCAATAAAATAGCGGCACCCACCGGGAATGGTGAGCACCGCTTGGCTTGATTTGAATTTTGCATCCTAATCATATCACTCGGAGCGTCCGTTGTCATCTGAATCCATCGGTAAGCTTCGGCATCCATCCGAAACCATCCGACAACGTCCGACAGCGAGTGAAACCATCCCCTTGATTCTCAACGATTTCCACTTTGAATTCAACTTTTCAGGGGGTAAAAGTTAAATTCATTTCAATTTTGAGCTGATTTTGTGTGGATTTCTGATTTGAATTTCAGTTTTGGGGCAAAAATAAAAAGCCCCGCAAATGCAGGCTTATCGGTCAGTTTTTGTTGAGGTAGTTGTATGCCATCCGGCTGACCCCATCTTCGGTATATCCTTTTCCCAGAACTCCGGCAACTTCGGCCCATGAGTAGCAGCGGATAAACCGCAGTCTGAAAACCAGATACATCCGAGCATCCACAATGCTCTTGCAGTAGGCCTCGACTTTGGGCTTTTCCTGCGCTGCCAGCTCTTCCAGCCAGCGGATGCGCTCGTCCATGTCGGCCAACTCTACAGCCAGATCTCCGACTTTATCCCGGACACCCGGCGTGTGGGGCATCCCGGTCAGTTGTGGGGAGGCGGGAGTGATTCTTTGTCGCAGTCGCTCCAAGGCTTCACGGTCTTTTTCGAGGGTCATCTGAATGTCATAGTACTTGGACAATTCCTGTAATGTCACAACCTACCTCCGTCATAATTCAGCTACCGTCTTGCGGCGGCGCCTCTATTATTTTATCACATTTTGCTGTCGGAAGGTAGACCGGAAGTCCACAAATTATGTGGTCTGCACCAATTTTGCACAGGCCGGGCACAGTATAGGTCTGGCCCTGGGCATCGGTGCGCTGGATGGCCGGGTTAAGGGGTATGTAGTTCTCGCAAGACAGACAGCTCATTCGTCCACCCTCTCGATTTTCGGGAACGGTTCGTGCCCCAGTGGAACGGGATCAAATGACCTGTTTGTTGTGCCCGGTGCCTCACGTTTATTTTCTGGGGCATCTAACCACTGCTGATGCTCGATAGCGTGTACAAGGTCGATGCACGTTCCCCATGAATCGTGTTGCCGCTCCCGGTGTCCAAACGGTGGGTAGGCCAGTTTATAGGCAGCCTCAAACATCGTTTCGATGCAATGCTTCCGTTCGTTATAGACGCGGATGTCGTATGGTTTCTCATAGAGTTGCTTTTTGTCCTCTCCATCAAAGACCAAATCCTCTGTCAAGGGTTCAAACTGCCCCATGCGCAGCCTCATATACTCGTCCACAGCCACGCTGATGATACGCAACTGTTCTTCCGAGATTTCAACGCAGTACTTCATTTTTTCTCTCCCTCATCGCCATCATGATAGCTAACGCCGAATAATGCCGGAATCAAAAAGAACCAAAGCGCCCTCAGATTTCCGGTGACGTGGATTGCGGTTGACACCGCCAACCCCACTGAAATCCACTCCGCTGCATAGATAAGCGCAACCCATTTCATTCCGGCACCTCCTGTTTGCCATTGCCAAAACTCCGGGCAAATACCGCCCGTTGGATAAAGTCCACATCCTCTGCAATAGACCGTACCGATGAATTATCAGAGCGGATTTCAAAGGAACGGAGAATGAAGTGCTTCAAAGTGTCCAGACTGTAACCTGCGATTGACTTCCCGAAGAATGCGGTAAGGATTTCAATAATGGTTTCCTCATGCCGAGCGAACTCGCATCCATAGACTTTGTGTTCAGGAATAAAGGACACCCAGTAGGTAAACCGAGACTTATCGTGACCGGCTTTCAGGTCAAGGCAGCGGGTTTCGGTTTGCAAGTAGCGGACTGCCCGGTCGGTTATCCGATTCAGCTCCTTTTCCCCAATGGTGCAGCCATCCGGGAAAAGTTCTTCCATGAACTGAAGAAAAAGCTGTTCGCCATTGGCACAATCGAACACGTCATGCCATGTGGCAGCCCATTCGGCCATTGCTTCTCTTTTTTCAAAGAGAATTGTGCAGGCCAGTCTGACAAAGTTGGCCGGAGATTCAACCATGAAATGCAGTTGTTCCATTGTCATATTCAGCCTCCATACACGCTTTCTTGCAAGCCTCACACTTTTTGTACGGCTGTTCAAGCCAGCAGTCGAACAGTAAACACTTCGGTTTTCTGTACTCCGGTGGAGCCTTGCGTCCGTGGGTTTGAGTACGAAACGTATGGTACTTGCACACCTCTTTGCCCCAAAAATCTCCGCCGAATTCGCAACTTTCACGACCCGGCGAAACCTCATGCTTAACTGTGATGGTTTTCATTTTTTCACCTCCGGCGGCTCCAGCAGCGGTGCCCACAGCTTCACATGCCCGTAGTGGCCATCCTCTGCACGGTGGCCATCCTCAATGTGCCACGTCCCGTTTTCGACCCAGCCTTTCATGGTGTGGCCGCTCTCGCAGCACACCCATACGATGTCGCTTATCACGGCGCAGTGCTTTTCGCCGGCGCATTCCCAGCTTTCTTCATGGGCGATTGGCGGGTTCTTGGCATCATGCCATGACATCTGGCGCACAAAGTCAACGACCATCTGGCCGGCCTCGTGCAGGGCTTTGGCAGCAGCGTCTTTGCCTTTGAAGCCGTTGTAATATTCAATCTCGGCCAGAGCGTCCAAATCCGTTGCCGGGTCGATGAGGCGGCAGGCTTCTTCTAGGGTCATTCGATGTACCTCCGCTTGTCCTTGTCCCAGTGCAGCGTGATAGGATTGCCGCATTTGCAGGGAATGGTGATCTCCGGCTCCATGGTATTGGTCTTGCCTTTGGCCACCAGCCCGCAGCAGCCGCAGGCGAACTCATAGGGGACAAGCCCCCCTCTCAAGCGAGATCGTAGCCCCGCAGCGGCAGCCTATGGACATCTGCGGAACGTGGAGATATGTACCGAACTTCTTGCCGCAGCAAGGGCAGGTCAGGCGCAGAAGCCACGTGCGCCGGGCTCCGGCGGGCGATTACTCTTTCTCATGGTCGGCTCCTTTCTCGGTCTGAAACCGAATCACTTCCCGGAACAGCAGCTCATTGTTGTGCTCCGATTCAGTCATAAAGTTGATGTACTCCCGGAACAGCTGGCGGTCATGCTGCTGCCGGCTGGTTTCGCCCAGCAGGGCACCGATAGCCACGCCCACGGCCAGTATCGCAATGTTGATGAAGATCTGATCAGGCATTGTCATCACCCAGCACTTTCTCGATGAGGTCAAAGACCATTTCCCGGTCTTCGGTGGTCAGGAAGTCAGCCGCCATGATTTCAAACTTGAGGCGGTCAGCGTATTCTTTCAAATCACCCATGGTTTACTCCTCTCCCAGCTGGGCAAGGATCTCGTTGCCCTTGTCCATCAGTTCATCCCGCCGTTTTTTCTGCTCAGCCTCCAGCTTTTCATTTCCGCCTGATATTTTTTCAGGGTTTCCGGCCGGAATTCTTGCTCTGGCCCATGCGGATTTTTGCGGCAATTTTCTTGTGCTGCTGAACGGTCTGGCGCAGTTCGGTGTCCGTGGTCAGAATCTGGTAGCGATGGTGGCAGCCGGGGCAGGTGAAATACTGCACCATGTAATCGCCGCTCCATGTACTGCGGATGCCGGCTGTCTGGATGCTGAACGGTGTGCCGCAGCGGTCACACTTTACAAGGTCGGTCGTTCGCCATACTCCTTTCTGCACAGCTGGAACGCATTGCAGTGGTCGTCGCAAGTTTTGCAGCACTTGTCGCATTCAGGGTGAGCAGCTTTGCACTTATCACAGGGTGTGTCCGCTTTGCTACCGGATCCATACACCGCAAAAAGCTGGTGGGTGCCGTCCTGCAAGGCCTTTTCGTCATCGGCCATTTCATAGCCGAGGGCGGTCAGCAGTTCATAGGTGCTGTCGAGGTCGTCATTTTTGCGGTGAACGAACTTGCTTGCACCTGTCGGTCCATTCCATTCCGTGCTCCAATAGCCCTCACGACTACCGTCCGTCGCATCGAAGGCAACCGCCAAGAGAATCTTCTCCGGCTCGGTATCGTAAGCGTTGAACATTTTCAGGCATCTTCCAATTCCGTGTCTTCCCGAATCTGCTCATCCAGACCGATGCCGAGCAGCCGCAACACGTTTTCGTCATCCTCCATGTGCCGATATTCGGTCAGAATCGGGGTGGAATAAGCCAAGATTTCCGGCAGGTGCTTTTTGCACTCTGCGGGAGTCAAGTCCTTCACGAAGTCCCAGCGCAGCTCGTACATGAGCTTCGTAACAGCGGCAAACTGTTCTCTCGCAAGCTGCTCGGTGGCTCTTGCGGCCTCCCTCGCCGAGTTGCTGGCATCCTCGGCTTCCGTATCGCGAGGTTTGTACAGGTCAATCTGATTTTCACTGACCTTATAGACATAAGCGATCTTGTCGGCATCTTCCGGCATGACGACTTCCTTTTTTGTGCCCCACTTTCCGTACGCATTTACATGCTCATGCGTCTGGTAGGAGGCCTGCGAATCTTCCGTAGCGAATTTTTTCAGCTGCTCAATCCATTCGGCCTTTTGGTGCTGCCATTTTTGCTGTTCCAGCGCATCCTGCATAGCCCTGTTGAAGTTCTGGGTGCCGAGGGTCTCCAACACCCGGTTTCTGGCTTCCAAGTCCTCGATTTTGTCCAGCTGGGCGAAGTCAGACAGGGTTGCACCGCGCTTTTCGGCTTTCTTGAAGCTGTCGTGGTTCAGTTCCAGCAGCTTGATACGCCGCCGAACGGTGGACTGGGAGAAGCCAGACTTGGATGCCACCTGCTCTACCGTGTCGCCCAGATCCAGCATCAGCTGGAAGCCCTGCGCCTGCTCATAGGTAGTCAGGTCACTACGCTGCATGTTCTCAATCATCATGGTTTGCAGCTGTTCCCTTTCGTCCATTTCCACGACCACGCAGGGCACTTCAAACAATCCTGCCTGTTGTGCGGCCGCGGCCCGGCGATGCCCGATGATGATGGTGTAGTCATCGCTGGACCACACAGCCTTGGGTGTCCATGCTGCCGCTGCTGCTGCGGCATCCCCGCCCTCGTCAACGCACTTCGCAATGTACTCCCGGCTGTTGAGGTAGTGGCCGGGGATAACGGTCAGGTTCTGGAAGATGCCGTTCTCTTTGATGCTGGCGGCAAGTTCCGTCAAATCCCCCAGTTCCTTGCGGGGGTTGTCAGGGTGCGGATGCAGTCTCCTGCACGCAATGTTCGTGATCTCTGCCATGATTTATTTTCCTCCATGGTTTTAGAAAAATGTGAGCTGCCCGGTCTTGGTCTCGCACAGCGGCGGTGCAGCATCATCCTTTTGGGGTTCCGGCCCTGCCTGCTCGGTCTGGCGGCAGACAGGCTTCATCAGAAGCTCTATCTGCGCCCACTGGCGGCGCAGATACCAAATATCCGTAGAAAAGAACGGTGTGTACCAAATCCTGCTTTGCGGCCCTGCCGGGAGCAGCCCACGGCGATCATACGCGGTGCTTGGTTCTGTAATGGTGTTCCCGATGACTACATATCCAGCACAGCCTAAAAAACTGAGCTGGATGTAGCACATCAGTCCTGCAATCAGGTCAATATCCTGCGCCACAAAAAGCACCTTGTCGTGGTAGCAGATATTTTTTCTCCTGCACAGGTTGGCAAAAGCAATCAGCAGTGCGCCCGCACCGCAGGCCGGGTCCGAAACCGAAAAGAATCCGGCATTCTCTGCCGCCGGGTCGCTTCCCCCGGAGATTTCCACCATGCACCTACAAACGTCATACGGGGTGAAGAATTGCCCGGATGCATCGTTGCCCAGCTCACAGAGCATGTACAGCTCTCCCAAAAAATCTTGGTCGGGGTTCTGCTCCATTCCCATGATGACCTCGGCCAGCAATTCAGCAAATTTATTTTGCTCGGCATCGCTGTACTTGGAAATGATGGTCTGATAGGTTTTGGTGCGCTCTGGAGCATTCTGTTTGTCGGTGGAATTGGAAATCTCAATGGCGGTCACCATCACGAAGTCCTGCCAGACCTGCCACCGATTGAACCGGCCGCACAGACTGTTGAAGATTTTCAGGAATGCTTTTTGGTGGTCGTCCCGGATGTTTCGCACTGCCGTTGCCTTTGCCATCGGTTATTCCTCCGTATCGTCCTCAGCGGAGTCCTCGGCCGGTTCATCGTCGGTGTCGTCCTGCGGGGTCTCCTGCTTGGTGTCCTGCTTGGAATCCCTCTGAGAATTGGAATCCGGCACATCAGCACCGGCACGCCGAAATTGCGGAGTTTGCCGCTCTCCATCAGGTCACGGAAGAAGTACTGCTGCCAGAAAGAGATCATCTTCAGCAGGATGTTCTCAATCTTGGTGCAGAGAACCTTGTCGATGCTGAACGTACCCTTGACCTTGGTCTTCAGCTCGCTGTTCTCAAAGTACCAGCACATAGAAGAATCCTGACTGCAATAGCCGGTTTCTTCCACATTGCCCAGCATATCCATCTGGGTGGCAACGTCATTGATGGGGGTGATCACCAGCGTGATGGGATAGCGATCCTTGAAGAAGCGGAACGTGAAGTTGTGCTCATCGCACAGGCCCTGCAGCTTTTTCTTCTGGGCCTCGTAGTTGGAAATTTCACTCATGGTATGTACTCCTTTCAGCAATCAGATGAAATTTTGTAATCATTGTTATGGTTTTCAATGGCAGTCAGGCCGACGGCGTATGCCGCCCAAATGTCCGCCTTGAAACCGTAGAAAAAATCCGGGTTCTTGCTGGTGCCTTTTCCGTTTTTCAAATCGTGGGTTGCGAAACGGTCAATCAGCGCCCGCCGGATGGCCGGGTCATTTGCCCGGCTGTCATGGCAGATGTGCCGCTTTTCTTCGATGCGGCAGAGAAGCCGCGGCTTCTGCGCCATCTGGATGGACAGTGCTTCATAGAAACGCCCAATCCAGAGGACGGTATCAAACACTTCCCTGCCTACGGCCATGCCGTAGGAAGCCACCATTTCAATGGCCGCCCACTGCCAGTCCTGTTCATTGGCGAAAACCAGCTTGTTGCGCAATTCTTCGTTGTCGACCTTGCCGAACTCCAGCGGCCTCAATGTGTTGCAGTCGATAACGCAGTAGGCGCTCTGCCTGTTGCCCGGATCAATGGCAATAATCGGGCATTTTTCACTCATAAATACGACCTCCCAAATTCCTGAATAAACCGGGCTTCCGGCCAGCCGTAGTGTTCCATAGCCTTTTTCTGCGCCCAGCGCTTCAGCCGGAGATCAGCATCACGGTTGTTGTGGATGGCGGTCGGGCCGTTCTGATGGCACCACGGGCAAAGCGTCACCCACAGGCCCAGACGCTTGCTCTTTGCCCGGTAGGCACTCCCGAAGTACACCTCATGCCGTGCTGTACCATACTGCCCGCAGATCAGGCAGACCGGCTTATCATGCAGGATGCTGGGCGCATAACCGTTGGAATCCAGCTTTTCGCCGTACTCATTCAGCGGCATCCGTCTCACCTCCCGTCACAATCCAGACCTTGTGAGAACCCCAGCCAGACCACGCAATCGCTTCCGCATGGGTGCCTACGGCCACATCTAAGGCATTTTCCTTGATGAGCGAGCCGGTATCCTGTACCACTCTCATCCCTACGCCCTCAATCAGAATGACCGTGCCATAGGGAAAGATGCTGGTGTCTGCGGCCACCGTCACGCCCGGCTGAACCTTTGCGCCGCTGGAAGTGATGCCCTGCCCCTCCCCGCAGATATGCGGGTATTCCTCGGAGCAGTAGGCTGTGCAGTGAAACTCCCCTGCGTATGTAAGGGCAATGCTCTGATCTGCGGCAATGGTGTCCGTGAGCTGCTCAACCTCGGTCTGCAACTGCTCAATGGTTTCCTTGCGCTCCACGGCCTTGTTCATCCAGTTTTCTTCCCGGCTGGCGTAAATGTCCCTCTCCATGGTGAGTTCATCCACCCGGCGGGCATAGACCGCGCTGGCAAGAGCGCTGCCGGTAAAAAGGCTGACTGCACAGGCCAGCGACACGATAGAACGAAACTGCATTTCAACCTCCAATCTGAGCCTTTGTCCCGCCGGGCAGTGCCGAGGGCATCCGATCTGCATCCTTGGCAGCATCCACTGCCTTGACGAAACCGGGCTTGACGTACTGCAAGAGATCCGCATTGGAGCGGTCAAGGGCGTCCACCAGCCCCGCCGGGAGCCAGCCCATTCCCGCACAGCGGCAGGCAAGGCACCGAAGATGCTCCTGTTCTCTGCCCGGAAGTCCTCTGCGGTCAGCTTCCCGGTGGCCGTCACCAGCCCGCCATGGGTGGCATAGTACTGGTTCCGCTCAATCTTCCGGGCGGCAACGATGGCCTGCGTCCACAGGTCGTTTGCTGTAGGCCGACCGGCGCTCTGCAACTTGCGGATTTCTGCGCACCAGTCAACCAACAGCTGGTTCTGATACCGGCACACCGTCAGCGCCTTTGTCAGAGCCGCAGCGGCCACATCATCCGGGATGTCTTTGAGTGCAGCGGCGTAAATCTGCGACCGAGCCGTGCGCTCATCAGTAGAAAGCGGCCGACCAAAGTAGTTTTCAATCAGTGCCAGCGCTTCCTTCAAACATTCGACTGTCATCCTAAACCTCCGAAAATTGCATCATAATCATCCTTGGCGGAGGGCTTTTGCTGCTGTCCCATCGGGGGCTTGCGCCGATCATCGCGGGACTGCACATCTCCAATGGTTTTTACGCCCTCAGTTTTCCATGATTTCAGGATGCCGTTGACGTAATTCCACTTCCGAATCCCCGCCAGCGCAGCCTTTTTGATGGCCAGCAAGATGAGTCGTCCGTGAAAATCTCCCGCCAGCCCAGCAGGTCTTCCCGCGCTGCTGGTGGGAAACCTCCGAGATTGTCCTCGAAAGAGCGGATGATCTCAGCCAGCCCAGCATCGACGGTCGGACTACCGTTATCTCTTACTCTTCTCTGTTCTCTATATCTTCTCTTATCTATCTCTCATCTCTATCTCTTCTCTGTATGGACATTGTCCACATTGTTGTCCTCGTTGCTGTCTGCACACTTTGGGGGAAGTTGTCTGCGGCGGTTTTCACGCTGAAGGCGCTTCTGCGCAGAGTAGTCTGTTTCACTGCCGACAATGTCTGAGTAGTTGGCCAAAACGAGAACACCATCTTTGTCCTCATAAATTAGACCGATTTGCTTATAGACTTCCAAAGCAACACGGACAGTTGCCAACGAGAACCATTTGCATTCGCGCTGAATTTTTTCTACATCATAAGGAATGATCATATCCCCGATTTGAAAAGCCAGTCGGCCGCCAGTGTTGATGGTTTTGAGACAGAGCATTTGATAAAGGACAACATAGTTGGCACCATCGGGCTGCCCCATGAGGTAATCGATCATGTCCGACGACATAAACGAGTCCTTGAGCTTAATCCAGTAATACCGTTTTCCAGTTGCCATTATCAGCCCCCCTTAGAACGGCAGGTCGTCGCTGTCATCGATGACCGAGAAATCGTCAGGGTCGCCCTGCGAGTAGCTGGGCTGCTGCCCGCCGGGGGCACTCTGCTGCCATTGCTGCCGCTGGTTCTGGGTGGCGAAGCCCATCTGCTGCGGCTGCTGGTTCTGATAGGACGGCTGCTGGTAGGACTGCTGGTAGCCCGGAGGCGGTGCCTCGCCGCCATCATCAACCGCTGCTCCGTCTTTGGGCCGCAGAAGTGAATTTTCTGCACCACGAACTCGGTGGCGGTGCGCTTCTGGCCGTTCCTGTCCTCATAAGACCGGGTCTGGCACTGGCACTCCACAAGAGCCGTGCTGCCCTTGCGGAAATACTGGCAAACGAACTCTGCCGTTTTACGCCATGCCACGAAATTCAGCCAATCGGTAGCCCGTCGGCCATCCTGACCGACATTGTCCCGGTCAACGGCCATGCGAAAGCTGGCGACTGTCAGGCCGCTCTGTGTGGTCCGCATTTCAGGATCGGCAGCGAAGCGGCCCTGAAATATGCAATTATTCAGCATGCGCGTCCTCCTGCCTGACGTTGCAAAATGCGTTCCGCATCTCCTGCACGAAAGTGCCAGTGCCGTAAGCATCACCGTTGGCGTTCTTCTGGTAGATGATGGCGAGCTCGGTCTGTGCCCGAAGCAAGTCCTTGTACTCCTCAACCGGGATAGCGATGGTCTGGACGTTCAAATCTTCCATAACCGGTTCCTTTCTTCTCGCATGATGCGGACCACCTTGCGGCACTGGTCCACATCGAACATTCCAATATGCGTAAATTCAATCGGGGTGCCCATCTTCTCGGACAGCCAGCGGTAGGCCTCATTCCGGCGGCCACGGTAGGGACCGTATTTCCAGAGCGGGTCAAATGCTGCATGAGCTGCCTTTTTCCAGTTGCGCAACTCCGAATTTGCCAAGCGGCCAAGGGGTTTGTCAGACCCCTTGTGTACGCCGACATAGGCACCGCAGCGAGGGCAGAGGTAAATCATGCCGAAGCTGTGGCCGTGGTAAACCACCGAACTGTCTACGAAGTCTGCGGGCGTTCCGCAGTAGTCGCAGATGACGATTCGGCCTTTCATCGTGACCATTCCTCCTTGTACCGGGCCAACTGCTCCGGGGTATCCGTCTCGATACCCAGAGCCTTGGCTTCATCAATCGCACCGTCAATCAGGTGTGAAAATTCTTTCGTGTCCATCTTGCTGGTGTCCTTGTAAACCAAGTAGCAGTTGAACCATTTTCCGTCCTCTTCCCGCACATCAAAGCAGCGGGTGTATTTGTAGAGGTCGTGAACATCCACGCTGACCGGAAGTTTGAAGCCCACGGTGCAGCCATCCTTATCTCTCGCAACCGTTCCGTAGGCCACAACCAGCCGCTCTTTCACAAGGTCGTCCGATTCGCCAGTTTCGGCGGCGATCTTGTTGACCAGAACATGGAAGTAGGCGTTTGCACTGTGGCTGCGCTTGTTGCGGTGCTTCTTGATTTCAATGTCCAGCAGCGGCTCCTGATTCAGCTTGTCCCACAGACTTCGGAAATCAGAATCAACTTCCAGCGTGATACGCTGCTTGCGGTTCAAACTGAAACTCATATCGACCAGCCGCCCGGTCATAAGGCTTTCCAGTGCTCCTTGAACTCGGCCATCAGCCATAGGCATCCAGCCAGTCAAAGAAATCCGAATGATGGGGCGAATATCCGGCGTTTCGTCCCGGCGGTAGCACTCCGTCCAGACATCCATGCCATTGCTGACAAGGTAGGAAAACTGCTGCGCCTCCGGGATGAGCAGCATATAGGTGGGGTGCTGAGTGCTGGAATAGAATTTCCCGCGCTCATAGCCCCTACTGAACTTGATGTCGTAGATGGTGCCAGCCTTGAGGGCATCGAGGCGGCCATACAGGACTACATCCATGCCGCGCACCTGAATGGTTTTGCGGGATTTAAACTGCAACTGTCCACCCTTGATGATGGCGGCAATCTGCCCGGCGGCCCAGCTCCACGGATTATTGGGGTCATCGTGGCCGTTGACAATGGAGGTCACAAGGTTCTCAAAGTCAATGCCGTTCTGCATAGCCTCCGTCCGGGGTGTAGGCTTCCGACGCAGGACCAGCATGAACTCTGCCAGCGGGTCGCCCTCGGTGGTCAAATCCTCGTAGGGGTTCTCCCGGATGAGGTGCAGCCACGAGGACAGCAGCGAGTGAGTAACAAGGTATGCAGCCATTACTGTGCCTCCTCTGCGGGCTTGTACTGGACAGCGGTCGTATCAAAAGTCAGGCCGAGAGCAGCAATCTTAGCTTTCCACTGGGCATTCAGTTCCTGACGGGAAGTCAAGTGGTGCTGAAGAGCCTTGAACGGCGGCATGGCAGCGTTGGCGGTATCGGCATCCTTGATGCCAGCAATGATCTTGCTGCCCTCCTGCATGACCTGCTCGTAGGCTTCGTTCTCCTTGGCATTTGCAGCCACCTCCTCGGCGGCCTTGCTGTTGTACTCCTCAAACAGCTTGGTCAGGAAGTCGTTCGGGCTGCCGGGGCCGAGGGCGGGAATCTTATAGACACCGTGGATGCCGCGGGTGCCCTTGGCAAAATATTTCTCACAGTTGGAGAAACCAATGGTGCGGTCGTTGCCGTACATTTCCACGAAGCCGCCCAGATCCATAGGCTCCCACACATTGTTCTTGGTCTGACCCTCGACCTTGATGCGGAGACGGGTGTTATCGCCGTCCTTTTCCTCGGTGGCGTGGAAGACCACCACGATGTTCTTCTTCAGCTCGTAGAAGCAGTAGTCCATCAGCCGGACGAACTCGCGGCCAACAAAGCCATAGCCCTTGAGGGACAGACTGCCGTCCCGCTGACCATACTTGGGGTTCTGCTTGATAGCCCACAGGCCCATCAGGGTGATAAGCTTTCCGGCGGTATCGAACACCAGCGTCTCGAAGTCCTTGAGGTTCTCCGGCTTCAGGTCATTCAGAATCTCGTCATAGCTGCGGGGCTGGATGTACGGCATACGGTAGCGAGGTTCGATACGGTCAATGCCAAAGTCGCAGTCGATGTGCAGCGGGCGGGGTGCGGACAGGGCCAGCGTGGACTTGCCGATGCCGGGGTAGCCAGCAATGAGCATCCGAATCTTCTTTGCGCCGTCCTGAATGTCGTTGGGATTGCGAATCATAATGTTTACTCCTTTTCAGTTGATAGGCTTACTTGCGGAACATGACGTACTTGCCGGTGGTACGGTTGACCAGCTCCATGAAGTCCGGGCCATCCCGGACACAGAGGTACAGGCGGAAGTCCCAGCTGTGCGGAAAGGGCCTCTTTCTGCTTGCGGGTCAGCTTTTTGCCTCTTACTTTCAAAAAATCACCCCCTCCTCGGCCTTGTTGACAGCGATGTTCAGAGTGATGGTCTCCCGGCAGCGGAGGCCGAAGTTGCGCCCGGGCCGAACATCTTGGTTTTCTCGAACTCCTTTGCGCTGTACACGCTGGCACAGTTGAGAACATTGGGAATGCGGTCAGGGTGGACTGCCCGGAACGCCTGACACGCCATGTGGTAGTTGGGTGCCCAGATCTCCGTCCATCCTCCGCAGTACGGCTGAACATCATCTGAGCCGTATGTGAAGTAGAATTTTTCCAGGTCCATCACTCAGCCTCGCTTTCGTTCTTGATGCAGATACCGAGCGCAGAGAACAAGAGCATCAGGCCAACTTCATCTCCGTCATCCAGGCTCATAAAGTCGAGCTCCCCGGCCACAAAGCCTCACGGAGAATCACAGCGGTGCCCACAATGGGCTGACCATGTTCCGGCGTACCGTAGAGAATGCTGGCAATGTTGTTGATGGCGTAGCTTTCAGCAGTCCCTCATCATCAATCACCATGCACAGTCCTTCCGGCAGATACTTTGGATGAACCACCTCAATG
>ENA-OQCN01000180-OQCN01000180.1-human-gut-metagenome-genome-assembly--contig:-NODE-180-length-32690-cov-2.754967_pt1 | contig 32690 bp, 46 predicted proteins | sample MGYA00242497_ERZ504576 | MGnify/ENA primary metagenome ERZ504576 (study PRJEB26092, sample SAMD00036296) | human gut metagenome | host: Homo sapiens | study: EMG produced TPA metagenomics assembly of...
CACGGGCGGTCCAGCAGCGGGGCCGCCCGTGGCCCCGCGCGGTGGGCGCACAGCTTGCCAAAATATCCTACGCGGTGTTCCTTGTGCATCACGTTCTGATCCAGGAGCTGGCCGCGCACTTTGATCTGGCGGTGCTGTCCCGCCGGGACACGGCGTTTTTGTTTGTCGTCTATCTGGCCGCAACATTTGCCGCAGCGCACGCGCTGCTCTGGCTGCAAAGGACGCTGCGCACCGGCCTTGCCGCCCTGTGCCCCCAAATATAAAGCTCCGCCCGCTGTTTCCACAAAAACAGCGGGTATTTTTTAACATTGTGCGCCCGCGCCCTCTGTACAAAAACGGGCGGGTACGGTATAATAGAAAATAATGTTTGAAACTAGGAAAGGGGCGTTCCACTGTGTCCGAATTCTCTGTTTCCCTTGCAAAATTGGCCGAGGAAGCCAACCTGACGATTGCCTACACCCCCTGTGAGCTGGATAAATTCAGTCACAGCCACCGAGGTCTACCGTCCGGGCATCCTGCTGGCCGGTTACTACGAAAACTTTGACAGCAAACGCATCCAGATCATCGGCCTGACCGAGATGTCCTATCTGGATGAGCTGTCCACCTCACTGCGCAACACCCATCTGGAAAAGCTGTTCTCCTTCCAGCCGCCGGCCATCGTGCTGACCCGCGGCATGCAGCCGCTTTCGGAAATGATGCAGTTTGCCAAGCAGTACGGTGTACCGATCCTGATGTCCACCGAGATGACGTCCGCCCTGATGGGGCAGCTCATCACGACCCTGAACACCGAGCTGGCCCCCCGCATCACCCGCACGGCGTGCTTGTCGAGGTTTACGGCGAGGGCATCCTGATTCTGGGCGACTCCGGTGTCGGCAAGAGCGAGACGGCCATTGAGCTCGTCAAGCGCGGCCACCGCCTGATCGCTGATGATGCGGTTGAGCTGCGCCGGGTATCCTACCGCAAAATTTTGGCACCGCGCCCGCCAACATCCGCCACTTTATTGAGCTGCGCGGCATCGGCATTATCAACGTGGCGCGGGTGTTCGGCATCGGCTCGGTCCGCTCGAGCGTCGAGGTCGAGATGGTCGTCCAGCTCGAGCCCTGGGACCGCACCAAGAACTATGACCGCACGGGCCTGGAGACGGAGTATTACGACATCCTCGGTGTCAAGGTGCCCAGCATGCTCATTCCCGTTATGCCGGGCCGTAACCTGGCCGTCATTCTGGAAACGGCTGCCATCAACAACCGCCAGAAGGAGATGGGCTACAACGCCGCCAAGGAGCTGCTGACCCAGCTGGGCCTGGCAGACGACATTACAAAATAAAAGAGGTTTTTCCGTTCCATGCAGATGATCGCAGACCTGCACACGCATACCCTGTGCGCAACGCACGCATACAATACTTTTACGGAAATGGCCGCAGCCGCTAAGGAGATCGGCTATTGCGCACTGGCTGTGACCGACCATGCGCCCGCCATGCCGGATTCGCCCCACGCCTGGCACTTCCAGAACTGGAGCGCGATGCCCCGGGAAATCGGCGGTGTCGTCATGCTCTACGGAGCGGAGGCCAACGTCATGGACACCAAGGGCGGGCTGGACCTTTCGGAAAGCCAGCTCAAAGCGCAGGATTGGGTCGTCGCATCCATCCATAGCTCCTGCGTGCCGGGTCTGCTGACCCGCAGGGAGGCTAACCGCCTCTGGCTGGCTGTGGCCGAGAACCCCTATGTCGACATTATCGGTCACTCCGAGCAGGAAAACTACCGCTATGACTACGACCTTGTCACGAAGGCATTTGCCCGAAATCACAAGGTCGTGGAGCTGAACGGCAACTCGTTCAACGTCCGCAGAGACGGCATCCCCAATATGTGCGCCCTGCTGCGGGCCTGCCTTGCCAACGGCTGTCATATTTCAGTGGACAGTGATGCCCACAGCACCCACCAGCTGCAGCACGGCCTGACGGCCTCTACGCCATGCTGGAGGAAATGCAGTTCCCGCAGGAGCTGATCGTGAACGCGACGCGGGAAAATCTGGTACAGGAATTACAACTGCACGGCAAGCCCTGTGCAGAAGAAGTAGGAGGAATTTTGTTATGAGCAAATACACGATTGGTATCGACCTGGGCGGCACCACAATGACTGCCGGTATTGTCAACGAAAATTATGAGATCGTCGGCAAGCTGACCTGGGCCACCCGTCTGCCGCGCCCGGCGGAGGATCTGGAAAAGGCACTGGCCGACCTGTGCCGCACCGTGGCCCAGGATAATAAGGTCGATTTTGCGACATCAAATATGTCGCATCGGCACGCCCGGCAGCGTGAACTTTACCACCGGCTTCGTCGGCTTCAACACGAACTTCGGCTATTACGACTGGAACCTCGGCCCTGACCTCGAGGCCCTGCTCGGCTGCAAGGTCTATGTCGAGAACGACGCCAACGCCGCCGCCTACGGCGAGTACATTGCGGGCGGTGCAAAGGGGTACAATGATGCGGTCGTCATTACTTTGGGCACCGGCATCGGCAGCGGCATTATCCTGGGCGGCAAGATTTTGCGCGGCTTCAACTTCGCCGCCGGTGAAATGGGTCACAACGTCATTGTCAAGGACGGCATCCAGTGCACCTGCGGACGCAGGGGCTGCTGGGAGCGCTACGCCTCCGCCAGCGCGCTGACCCGCGAGACGAAGGCCGCCATGCAGGCCGACAAGAACACCATTATGTGGAAGATGACCCAGGACATCGACCACGTCAACGCCAAGCTGGCCTTTGATGCCGCTGCCAAGGGTGACGAGACCGCCCGGAAGGTCATCGACAGCTGGATTGAGTATGTCGGCGTCGGCATCGCCAACGTCATCAACACGTTCGAGCCGGAGGTCATCTGCATCGGCGGCGGTGTGTCCAACCAGGGCGAGGTCCTGCTGGCCCCCGTCCGCGCCTATGCGGAGAACGAGACCCGGAACATCACCACCGGCAAGTTCCCGGTCATCTGCGCCTGCCAGCTGCACAACGATGCAGGTGTGATCGGCGCTGCCGCACTGGGCAGTTCTATTTGATAAAACGCTGATACTACGGAGGTTTCCATGCAGGAACAGACGATCACGGCTCTGTGCGCGGCGCTGACGGCACAGCAGCTGCCCTTTGCGCAGGGGGAGCCGCTGGCCCCCCACACGACGTTTAAGATCGGCGGCCCGGCAGCTTCTGGTGTACGCCCCGGGATGCAGAGCAGTTGCGCCGCACCCTGCAGCTCTGCCGGGAAAACGATGTCCGCGTCTACCTGCTCGGCAACGGCTCCAACACACTGTTTGACGATGCCGGGTTTGACGGTGCGGTCATTGACATGCGCGGCCTGTCCGGGATGGAAAACTCCGGCCTTGATACGGACGCGGTGCGCATCACCGCCGGGGCCGGGCAGACGCTGGGGCGGCTGTGCAGCAAGCGCAGACGCTGGGCCTGACGGGTCTGGAATTTGCCTGCGGCATCCCCGGTACGGTGGGCGGTGCGGTCTATATGACGCCGGTGCTACGGCAATGAGCTGAAGGACGTGCTGGAGAGCGTGACCTTCCTTGACAGTGATTTGCGGCTGCGCACACTGCCTGCGGCAGACCTGGCCATGGGCTACCGCACGAGCATTTTTGAGCAGAACCCCGACTGGTGCATCCTATCGGCACGGTGGTGCTGCACCGCGGTGACGGAGCCGCCGTGCTGGCCCGTATGCAGGAGCTGCTGGGCAAGCGCAGGGAAAAGCAGCCCCTTGAATGGCCGAGCGCCGGCAGCACCTTCAAGCGGCCCCAGGGCGCGTTTGCGGGCAAGCTGATCGAGGACTGCGGCCTGCGGGGCTTTACCGTGGGCGGCGCACAGATCAGTGAAAAGCACTGCGGCTTTGTCATCAACCGCGGCGGCGCGACCTGCGCCGACGTGGTCGCACTGACCGAGCAGGTCCGGCAAATTGTTGAGGCCAGGACCGGCTTTGTGCTGGAACGCGAAATTCGCGTGGTAAAATAAGAGAGCGGTGGGGAAGATGAATTTTCTGATCGTGACCGGCCTTTCCGGCGCGGGCAAGTCAATGGCTGTCAACGCACTGGAGGACATCGGCTTTTTCTGCATTGACAACATCCCGGTGGCGCTGCTGCCGCGTATCGTGGACTTCGCCCTGCAGGGCGAAAACCAGCTGAACCGCGTCGCCGTCGTCATGGACGTGCGAGGCGTGCGCAGCATTGAAAAGCTGCAGGAGGCGCTGGCCGACCTTGATGAAAAGAAGATCGACTACGATATTCTTTTCCTGGATGCCAACGATGCCGCCATTCAGCGCCGCTACAAGGAGACGCGCCGCCAGCACCCGCTGGCCGCCGCCGAGAAAATTCCCATCACCGAGGCCATCGCGCGGGAACGCCGCCTTCTGCAGCCGCTGCGCGATAAGGCAAAATATGTCATTGACACGTCGCTGCTCTCGGCAGCGCAGAACCGGGAGCGGGTGTGCAGCCTGTTCCTGGACAAGGGCGAAAGCCCGATGGAGCTGATGGTCGTATCCTTCGGCTTCAAGTACGGGCTGCCGCAGGAGGCAGATCTCGTGCTCGATGTGCGCTGCCTGCCGAACCCCTTCTATGTGCCGGAGCTCAAGCACAAGACCGGTCTGGATCAGGAGGTCGTTGACTACGTCATGGCCTCCGAGGAGTCGCAGGAGCTGCTGCACCGCTATGAGTATATGCTCGAATACGCGCTGCCGCTCTACGTGAAGGAGGGCAAGAGCCAGCTGATGATCGCGGTGGGCTGCACCGGCGGCAAGCACCGCTCCATCACCTTTGCGCGTAAGATCGGTGAATTTTGCAAGAAGCTCGGCTACGCACCCAGCGTACAGCACCGCGACGTGAACCGAAGTCTATAATAAGGGAGAACACCGCCTTGAGCTTTTCTCAAGAAGTGAAAAACGAAATACTGCGCCGCAAAATTTCAAAGCCCTGCTGCAACATGGCCGCCGCGTATGCGGTGGCCTGTTTTGGCAAATACTTTGATGACCGCGGCGTTGTTCTGCAAACCGAAAATGAGGGCGTGGCCCATTTTGCCCAAAAGCTCTACCGCCGCTCCGGCGTGCAGGGGACGGTCATCAGCAAGGAGCGCCCCACCGGCCCCGTGTATGAGTTCAGCGTGAAGGACCCTGACGAGGTCGCCAAAATGCTGGCGCTCTTTGGCCACACCGGCAAGGAGCCGACCCTGCGCATCCGCCCGGAAAACTTCAAATGCCAAAACTGTATGCAGGCGTTCATCGCCACGGCGTTTCTGTGCTGCGGCACGATGACAGACCCCGAAAAGAGCTATAATCTGGAGTTCCTCTCCACGCGGCATTACCTTTCCCAACAGCTGGAGGCCATGCTGGCGGAGCATAACTTCCACCCGCACCGCGCACTGCGTAAGGGCGCGAACACGATCTACATCAAGGCGGCGGATCATATCGAGGACCTGCTGACCTTTATGGGCGCGGGCGGCGCGGCATGCGTATCATGGACCAGCGCATGTACAATGAAATGCGCAACAAGACGAACCGCCTTTCCAACTGCGAGACGGCCAACATCAGCAAAAGCGTGAATGCCGCCGTGCAGGTGCAGCTGGCGATTGAAAAGCTGCAGGCGGCGGGGGCGCTGAACACCCTGCCCGAGACCCTGCGCCATACCGCTAGGCTGCGGATGCAGTACCCAGACCTGCCGCTGGCCAAGCTGGCGCAGAAGTTTGACCCGCCGGTCAGCAAGGCCGGGCTTTCCCACCGCATGAAGAAGATCCAGGAGGCCGCCGCCCGTCTGGATGCTGCCCCGGAGCCTACCGAAAAGGAAGCAACGAATGCCTGAAACGACCCAAAGACAATTTACCCACCTGCATGTGCATACCGAGTACAGCCTGCTGGATGGTGCCTGCCGCATTGACCGGATGTTTGACCGACTGAAGGCGATGGGGCAGACGGCGTGTGCCATCACGGATCACGGCGTCATGTACGGCTGTGTGGCGTTTTTTGACGCCGCCAAGGCCGCAGGCATCAAGCCGATCATCGGCTGTGAGGTCTATGTGGCGACCCGCACCCGGTTTGACAAGGTCAACCGCATCGACGGCAACAACCACCTGATTTTGCTGTGCAAAAATGAGACAGGCTACAAGAACCTTATCAAGATGGTCTCCGCCGGCTTTACCGAGGCTTTTACTCAAAGCCCCGCATTGACAAGCAGCTGCTGGAAAAATACCACGACGGCCTGATCTGCCTGTCTGCTTGTCTCGCGGGCGAGATCCCCAAGGCACTGCTGGCGGGGGACTACGACCGCGCCAGGCAGACGGCCCTGTGGTACCGTGACCTGTTTGGTGCGGAAAACTACTATATCGAATTGCAGGACCACGGCCTTGAGGAGGACCAGGCCGTGCTGCCGCAGCTCATCCGCTTAGCGCGCGAGACCGGCATCCCGATGGTCGCAACGAACGACGCCACTACATCACGAAAGAGGACGCCAAGATGCAGAGCATTCTGCTGTGCATCCAGACCGGCAAGACCATCAACGATGTGGACCGCATGGAGTTCCAGACCGACGAGTTCTACCTGAAATCCACCGACGAGATGTACGACCTGTTCTCGATGGTGCCGGAGGCCTGCGAGAACACGAACAAAATTGCCGAGCAGTGCAATTTCGAGTTCACCTTTGGCGAGACAAAGCTGCCGTACTTCAAGGCCCCGGACGGCATGGAGAACCAGGAATACTTTGAAAAGCTCTGCTGGGACGGCCTCGAGCGCCGCTATCCCGGCAGGGTCACGGACGCTTTGAAGGAGCGCCTGACCTATGAGATCAATGTCGTCAAGAGATGGGCTACACGAACTACTACCTTATCGTCTACGACTTTATCAACTACGCCAAAAGCCACGACATCCCCGTCGGACCGGGCCGTGGCTCCGGCGCGGGCAGTCTGGCGGCCTACTGCGTCGGCATCACCGACATAGACCCATCCGGTACAATCTGATTTTTGAACGCTTCCTGAACCCCGAGCGCGTCTCAATGCCCGACTTTGACGTTGACTTCTGCTACGAGCGCCGTCAGGAGGTCATTGACTACGTCAACGAGAAGTATGGCCGCGACCATGTGGCCCAGATCGTGACGTTCGGTACGATGGCCGCCCGCGCCGCCGTGCGCGATGTGGGCCGCGTTATGGGCATGAGCTATCAGGACGTGGACCGTGTGGCAAAGCTCATCCCCACAGACCTGAAAATGACGCTGAAAAAGGCGCTGGAGGTCAGCCCCGACTTAAAGGCGCTGTACGACGCCGACAATCAGGTACATGAGCTGATCGACACCTCGCTGAAGGTCGAGGGCATGCCGCGCCACGCCTCCACCCACGCGGCGGGCGTCGTCATCACCCGTGACCCCGCTACCGAGTATGTGCCGCTGTCCACCAACGACGGCCTGCCCGTGACCCAGTTCAACATGGTGGAGATCGAGCGTCTCGGTCTTTTGAAAATGGATTTTCTGGGTCTGCGCACGCTGACGGTCATCCATGATACCGAGCTGGCCGTGCGCCGCAAGGACCCGGATTTCCGCATTGCGAACCTCGACTATGACGATCCCGACACCTACGCGATGCTGGCAAAGGGCGAGACCGAGGGTATCTTCCAGCTTGAATCCACGGGTATGACGCAGGTGCTTGTCGCATGCGCCCGAAAAATCTCGAGGACATTATCGCGCTGATCTCGCTCTACCGCCCCGGCCCGATGGACTCCATTCCGACCTATCTGCGCAACCGCAAGGACCCGTCCCATGTGACCTATAAGACGCCGCAGATGGCGCACATCGTCGATGTCACGAACGGCGTTGTCATCTATCAGGAGCAGGTCATGCAGATCTGCCGCGAGCTGGCCGGCTTCAGCTTCGGCCAGGCTGATAACGTCCGCCGCGCCATGAGTAAAAAGAAGCTCAAGGTCATGGAGCAGAGCGTGAGCACTTCGTCCACGGCTGCAAGGAGCCGGGCAAGGAGTGCGCGGGCTGTGTTGCCAACGGCGTGCCGGAAAATATCGCCAACGAAATTTACGACGATATGATCAGCTTTGCGTCGTATGCGTTCAACAAATCCCACGCCGCCTGCTACGCCTACGTGGCGTTCCAGACTGCGTATTTGAAATGCCACTACCCGCATGAGTTCATGGCGGCGCTGCTGACGAGCGTGCTCGACAACACATCCAAGGTCATTGAGTACACGACGGAGTGCCAGCGCTTGGGGATAAAGGTCCAGCAGCCTGACATCAACGTGTCGCGCGGCGGCTTCACAGCGGACGGCGAGCGGATCCGCTTTGGCCTGAACGCTGTCAAGAGCGTGGGCCGCGACCTGATCGAGGCCGTCATTAAGGAGCGTGCCGAGCGCCCCTATAGCAGCCTCTATGACTTCTGCAAGCGGCTGCACGGCACGGGTCTCAACCGCCGTGCGCTGGAGAACCTCGTCAAAGCCGGTGCATTCGATACTCTGGAGCCGACCCGCCACGGTATGCTCGAGAGTGTCGAGGGTATTCTGAAAAGTGTCGAGACCGACGCCCGCCAGAATCTGGACGGCCAGATGGACCTGTTCGGCCTGATGGGCGGAGGAGAGGACGAGAAACCCGCAAATGACTATAAGGTCCCGAACCTGCCGGAATATTCCGCCTCTGATCTGCTGAAAATGGAGAAGGAGGTCTCCGGCCTCTACCTGTCCGGCCATCCGCTGGACGCTTACCGTGCCCAGATCGCGCAGGTTTCCACCTGCACGATTGCTCAGCTGCTGGGCGAGGACGCAAAGCAGTTTGACAACCGGACGGTGACGCTTGTCTGCACAATCGTCAAAAACAAGATCATGACCACCAAGTCCAACACGCTGATGGCCTTTACCACCGTCGAGGACCTGACCGGCAGCATGGAGCTGCTGGTGTTCCCGCGCATCCTGGCCGAGTGCCGCGCGGCCTTGCAGGAAAACGCCGTTGTGGTCGCCAATGGCCGCGTCTCCGTCAAGGAGGACGAGGCCGCCCGCCTGATCGTCGAGGGCGTGCAGCCCATCGAGACCTACGACCCCGGTAAAAACTTTGGCATGAACCGCGTGGAGCGCGTCAAGCGTGAGACAAGCGGGGGAGGGGCCGCCGGGTATTTCCTGACTGTGCCCTCCCGCGACAGTGCGCAGATGCACAAGGTAGAAAACCTGCTCTGCAACATTTTCGACGGGGGCACGGTGCGGGTGTATTTCCGTTTCCAAGATACCGGCAGGGCCATGCTGGCGCGGCACATGGCGGTAAAGGATGATCCGCTTCTGCGCGCCGAATTGGAGCGTATTTTGGGCAAGGATTGTGTAAAAGTTCAGGATGTTGAACACTCTGCAAAATAAATCCATACGTTTTGCGCGATTTATCCATAATTTCAGGGCGCAAAGTGTGGTATAATGTGTATGGTCGCGAGATTGTTAAAAATTTATTGTAACGTGATGACCACGCCTGAATAAATCGTAATGGTTCAGGCGGGTCCATAGTTCCCGAAATAGGAGGGGCTCGCTTTATGGCTAAGGAAATCAAAACGATCGGTGTGCTCACCAGCGGCGGTGACGCACCTGGCATGAACGCTGCTGTGCGTGCCATTGTTCGTGCAGGCATCAGCAAGGGCTACCGCATGATGGGCATCCAGCGTGGTTACAACGGCCTGATCAACGGCGAAGTTTATGAAATGAACGTCCGCAGCGTATCGGAGATCATCCACCGCGGCGGTACGATTCTGTATACCGCGCGCTGCTTGGAGTTCAAGACGAAGGAAGGCCAGGCCAAGGGTCTTGCCCGCTGCAAGGAGCTGGGCATCGACGCACTGGTCGTCATCGGCGGTGACGGCTCCTTCATGGGCGCCGTGCGCTGGCTAACCAGGGCATTCCCTGCATCGGCCTGCCCGGCACCATCGATAACGACATCGCCTGCAGCGAATACACCATCGGCTACGATACGGCTATGAATACCGCTGTCGAGGCCATCGATAAGCTGCGCGACACCACCCAGAGCCATGACCGTTGCTCTGTCGTTGAGGTCATGGGCCATCATGCCGGTTATATTGCCCTGAACGTCGGTATCGCTACCGGTGCTGTGGCTGTCCTGCTGCCTGAGATTCCGTTCGATTTTGAGCGCGATATTCTCGAGCGTATGCGCCAGACCCAGGTCACGGGCAAGAAGCACTTCATTATCATCGTGTCCGAGGGCGTTGTCGGTGCGCAGGAGCTGGCCAACCAGATCCAGGCGGCCACCGGCGTTGACTCCCGTGCAACCGTTCTGGGTCACATCCAGCGCGGCGGCTCTCCGACGGTCCGTGACCGCGTGAACGCCTCGCTGATGGCTACCACGCCATTGATTTGCTGGACAAGGGCATCTACAACCGTGTTGTTGCCGTCTCCGGCGACAAGATCGTTGACTACGATGTCAACGTTGCACTGTCCATGCACAAGACGATTGACCGCGATATGATCGAGATCGCCAAAGCGATTTCCATCTAAAAGTACAGCTTGCAGGGCCGCATTCCGCAGGGAATGCGGCCTTTTGGCATTGTGAAACTTTTTATTTTATAAGATTTTTGCAAAAACCTGTTGACATTTGAAAAAAGGTTTGCTATAATAGCAAACGTCGTCAGGAGCGAACGCACCGAGCGACGCCAGCTATGGGGGATTAGCTCAGCTGGGAGAGCGCTTGCATGGCATGCAAGAGGTCACCGGTTCGATCCCGGTATTCTCCACCACAAAGACCTGTCAGAGAATTCTGGCAGGTCTTTTTTACATATTCGATTATTAGCGCATCCTGCATGCAAAGAACCCATCCGCTTTGTCACACGCCGCGTAAAACACCTCACCATGCTGGCCGATGCCCTGCGCGTGGAGCCGGGCGTCCAGCCAGCGCTCGTCGCGGCCTGCAGCCTTTAAATTATCCTGCATGAGATGGCCGTCTATAATCAGGTCATACCATGTGCTGGCGGCGTCCGGGTGCAGCTGCATATCGTCGGGCGTCAGGGGACGGTTGCAGCTTTTGGGCAGAAAGCTGATCTGGCCGTTTGTCTCTAAAATTGCCGTTTCTATTTCGTTCGGGTCAAAGTACCCGGCCACGCGGGCCTGACCCAGGAACTCGTTCACGTCGATGGCAGCGCGCTGCAGGCTGCTTTTCAGGATAACACCGTCGTCCATCAAAATCAGGCTGCGTCCGCTCCAAAGGCTGCGCATAGCGTTGCTCTTGCAGGCAGTGTAGTGCACGAACCACGTCACCAGCCCATAGACCACAAGCGCAGAGAAGGGCCGCCACCACTGCTCAAGATTCGTCGCCAGCTCTGCGCCGATGGAACCCACCGTGACGGCGTTCAGGTAGTCGAACGGGCTCATCTGCGCAATCTGCCGCTTGCCGCCCGCGCGGGTGAAAATAAACATCGCGGCCAGCGACAGCAGGCTCGTCAGCACGACCTGCCCGACCTCCGGAAAAACGTCAGCCATAAAAAACACTCCTCTCTGCGTTAGCTTTTGCGCAGTTATGACCTTTTATGCGGAAAAATCAGTTGACAAGCGGCACAAAACGGCATATAATAAGCCTGTAAAAAGGAAAATAGCGATGAAAGGGCCAATGCCGTCCGTTCCGTCCCTCAGAGAGAAAGCCGTTTGGTGCAAGGCTTTCACGCGGAAGCACGGCAGAGCCACCCCGGAGCTTTCGGCGCAGAGCCGAGCGTACCTGCGGCGTTAACGCAGACACAAAGCGGCAGTGCTGTTGTATTTTATTCTTGCGGCGCTGCAAACCGGGTGGTACCACGGAAGCATAACAGCCTTCGTCCTGTATTGGGGCGTGGGCTGTAATTTTTTGTGGCGGACCCTGCATCGCAATTTTATGGATTGGAGAACAACACCTATGCAATGGACCGGATTGAACGAGCTTCGCGAAAAGTACCTGCATTATTTTGAGACGAAGGGCCACCTGCGTCTGGGCAGCTTCCCGCTGGTTCCGAAGGCGACCCCAGCCTGCTGCTGATCAACAGCGGCATGGCCCCCATGAAGAAATGGTTCCTCGGCCAGGAAGAGCCGCCGCGGCATCGCGTGACCACCTGCCAGAAGTGCATCCGCACCCCGGATATTGAGCGCGTCGGTATCACGGCCCGCCATGGCTGCTTCTTTGAGATGCTGGGCAACTTCAGCTTCCAGGATTACTTCAAGAAGGAAGTCATTCCCTGGGCGTGGGAGTTCCTGACCAAGGAACTCGAGATTCCCGCTGACCGCCTGTACATCTCGGTTTATCAGGAGGATGACGAGGCCTACGACATCTGGACGAAGGAAGTCGGCATCCCCGAGGATCACATGGTCCGCCTGGGCAAGGAGGACAACTTCTGGGAGCATGGCTCCGGCCCCTGCGGCCCCTGCTCTGAGATCTACTATGACCGCGGCCTGAAGTACGGCTGCGGCAAGCCGACCTGCGGCGTCGGCTGCGACTGTGACCGCTTCATGGAGATCTGGAACCTCGTGTTCAGTCAGTATGATGCCGACGGCAAGGGCAACTATGAGCTGCTGGCCAAGCCGAACATTGATACCGGCATGGGCCTGGAGCGTCTGGCCGTCGTCATGCAGGATGTCAACAACCTGTTCGAGGTCGATACCGTTGCCGCCGTTCTGCACCACGTCGAGCGCATCTCGGGCAAGAAGTACGGCGAGAACGAGAAGGATGACATCTCCATCCGTGTGATTACCGACACATCCGTGCCACCGTCTTTATGGCCTCCGACGCATCCTGCCGTCCAACGAGGGCCGCGGCTACGTCATGCGCCGTCTGCTGCGCCGCGCCGCCCGCCATGGCCGTATGCTGGGCATCAACCGCCCGTTCCTGACCGAGCTGGTCGAAACGGTCATCGAGTCCAGCGAGGCCGGTTACCCCGAGCTGCGCGAGCATGAGTCTTATATCAAGAAGGTCATCGGCACCGAGGAGCTGCGCTTCGGCCGCACCATCGACGCGGTCTGAACATCCTGACCGGCATGATGGGCCGCCTGAAGGAGGCCCATGAGAAGGTCCTGTCCGGTGTCGAGGCGTTCAAGCTGAACGATACCTTCGGCTTCCCGCTCGACCTGACCCGTGAGATTGCCGCCGAGGCAGGCTTTGCCGTCGATGAGGCCGCGTTCCACATCGAGATGACCAAGCAGCGTGAGCGCGCCCGCGCCGAGCGCCTGGCCAAGGATATTTCCGGTTGGAGCGCTGACCTGTTCGGTGAGCTGACCGCCGAGCCCACCCAGTTTGACGGCTACGAGACCCTGTCCGAGAAGGCTAAGGTTCTGGCTCTGTCCGACGGGGAGGAGCTCGTCGATGCCATCGCCACCGACGAGGCGGGCGAGGCCAAGGACGGCGTGCTGGTCGTGCTGGACCGTACCCCGTTCTATGCAGAGATGGGCGGTCAGGTCGCTGACCACGGTTATCTTGTCAGCGGCGACGCCAAGCTGAAGGTTACCCAGGTCAAAAAGACCCCGAAGGGCTATTTCGTCCATACCTGTGAGCTGCTGGACGGCACCATCCACGTTGACGACGAGGTCACCGCTTCCGTCGATGAGAAGCGCCGTGCCGCCATCTGCCGCAACCACACCGCCACCCACCTGCTGCAGAAGGCCCTGCGCGAGGTCCTGGGTGAGCATGTCCATCAGGCCGGCAGCTATCAGGACGACCAGACACCCACTTCGACTTTACGCATTTCAGCGCCGTCAGCCCCGCCGAGCTGGCCGAGGTCGAGCGCCGCGTCAACGAGAAGATTTACGAAGCTCTGCCCGTCACCGTCAAGAACCTGCCCATCGAGGAAGCCAAGAAGATGGCGCTATGGCTCTGTTCGGTGAGAAGTACGGCAGTGTCGTCCGCGTTGTCGACGCCGGCGGCTGGAGCACCGAGTTCTGCGGCGGCACCCATGTCACGAACACCGCACAGATCGGCTGCTTCAAGATTTTGAGCGAGTCCAGCGTGGCTGCCGGTATCCGCCGCATTGAGGCTACCACCGCCTTCGGCGTGCTGGATCTGCTGGATGACCGCACCGAGATTTTGGCCAAGACTGCTGTTGCCTGAAGGCCAACAACCTGAAGGACGCTCCTGCCCGCGCCGAGGCACTGGCTGCTGAGCTGAAGGAGACCGCCAAGCAGCTTGAAATCCTGAAGGCCCAGATGGCTGCCGCCAAGATCGACGGCCTGTTTGAGAACGCCGCCGACATCGACGGCGTGCGCATCGTCTCCGCCTACCTGACCGGCACCGGTGCCGATACCCTGCGCGACATGTCGATAAGGTGCGCGACAAGGCGCCCAATGCCGTGACTGTGCTTATCGGCAGCGACGGTAATAAGACGATGATGGCTGTCGGCGTTTCCAAGAACGCCATGGCCCGCGGCCTGAAGGCAGGTGCCCTCGTCAAGAAGATTGCCGCTATCGCAGGCGGCAACGGCGGCGGCAAGCCCGACTTCGCTATGGCCGGTATCCGCGACACGTCCAAGATCGACGACGCACTGAACGCTGTGCCCGAAATCGTCAAGGCGGAAATGAATCAGTAATTCTTTGCCATAAAATCCACTGCAAAGGAGGAATTCCGGATGGAGGATTGTCTGTTCTGCAAGATCGCCGCAGGCGAGATCCCCTCGAACAAGCTGTTTGAGGACGACAAGCTGCTGGCGTTCTACGACATCGACCCGCAGGCCCCCGTGCATTTTCTCGTCATCCCGAAGCAGCACATTGCGTCTGCCGCAGCCCTGACCGAGGATGACGCCGCGCTGCTGGGCCACATCTACGCGGTCATTGCGCAGCTGTGCAAAAAGCTGGGCGTCGACGAGAGCGGCTACCGCGTTGTGACCAATGTCGGCGCGGACGGCGGCCAGAGCGTTAAGCACCTGCACTTTCATGTGCTGGCCAAGCGCAGCCTTGCATGGCCTCCGGCTGATGCCGGGCGTGCACAAAACACTTGTGAATCAATAAAGAGAGGTAAACTAACATGGCAGATACCTATACACTGCACATTGCGGGTCTGACCCGTGAACTGCCCATCTGCAAGGTCAATGACCACATGGATATTGCCGCTTTCATCATGTTCAGTGATGTGGAGCTGACCGAGGCATGCGCCGCAGCTCTGCTGAAAAAAGCCCCCGAGTTTGACGTGATTCTGACCGCCGAGGCCAAGGGCATCCCTCTGGCCTACGAAATGGCGCGCCAGAGCGGCAAATACTGGATCCCCGCCCGCAAAGGTCCGAAGCTGTATATGCGTGAGCCTGTCATCATCGAGGATCAGTCCATCACGACTGCCGGTAAGCAGACGCTGGTCATCGACAAGAAGGACATCGAGTATATGGACGGCAAGCGCATCCTGATCGTGGATGACGTTATCTCCACCGGCGGCTCCCTGCATGCACTGGAAACGCTGGCCGCCAAGAGCACCGGCACGGTAGTCGGCTGCTGCGCAGCACTCGCTGAGGGCGACGCTGCCAAGCGCACCGACATCTTCTTCCTGGAGCCGCTGCCGCTCTTCCTGCACTAAGCAATGAAACGAAAGCTCGGTTGGTTTGGTCTCGGTTTTGCCGGGGCTGAGCTTGCTGCGGCCATTCTGCCGCCGCTGGTCTGTGTGCCCGCGGCGGCATTTTTGGTATGCCTGGCCCTATTATGGATAAAACGCCGCAGAGACAGCGCCATCCCGGTACTGGGTGCGCTGTGCGGTCTAGCGTGGTTTCTGGTGTTTACCCTTGTATGGGTGCGGCCCGTCAAGGCACTGGCCGGGCAGACCGTGACCTGCACGGCGGTGGTGGAGACGGACGCCGATGCTTCCTACAGCGAAAGCCGCCTGCGCGGTACGCTGCGGCTGACTGAAATTGACGGCAGGGCGGCCAACGTAAAGGTGCAGTGCGCGTCCTTTCCCGGCGAGAGTGCGGGGGAGCGGTTCACTGCAAAATTTGCGCTGACCGAGCTGCCCGACAACAAATACCGCCTGAGCCGCCAAAGCAAGGGTGTCTATTTGCAGGCGGAGTATCTGGGCAGCTACCACCCACTGGACGCCAGCCGCGCGCCGCGGTTTGCGCTGTATCGGCTGCGGCAGCGCTGGTCGGCCACACTGCGCCGCTGGCTGCCGCGGCAGCTGGACGGCATCGATCCGCCATGCTGCTGGCGGACAAAAGCCGCCTGGATGACAGCGTGCAGCAGGCCTTCCGCACGGCGGGGGTATCGCATCTGCTGGCGGTGTCTGGGCTGCATCTGGCGCTGCTCTGCGGGCTGCTGGGCTTTGGCCGCAAATGGAAATTTTATAAGCCTCTGATTTTGCTGCGCGCTGCGGCGGCGCTGTTTTACCTGCTGCTGACCGGAATGCCGGTTTCTGTATCGCGCGCCGGGATCGTGCTGTTGGTGGCGTTGGTGGGGGACTTCTTCCTGCTGCCGCCCGACCTGCTGACCTCAACGAGCTTTGCGGCCATCCTGCTGGGGCTGCAAAACGCCTATGCGCCGTGCGATCTTGGCTTTCAGCTGTCGTTCTGCGCCGTGCTGGGCGTGCAGGTTGCGGCAGCACTGGCCCGCACCGAGCAGCGCGCAGCACACGACAAGCCCGCCGCCGCCAAGGCGCTATGCCAAGTGGCAGAGCCTGTGCAAACGGCAGTGCTTGCCAGCCTTGCCACGCTGCCGGTGCTGGTGGCCCACGGCATGGCGGCCAGCCTGGTCGGGGTGCTCTGCAACCTGCTGGTCGTCTGGATGGTCCAGCCCGCCCTGCAGCTGGGCATCCTGCTGCTGGTTTGCAGCGCCGTGCCGTTTTTGGCGGCAATCACGAACCTGACGGCTCTCGTGCTGAGTCTCTGGCTCAAGGGGCTGCTCTGGCTGGTACGGTGCTGCGCCGCACTGCCGTTTGCGTCGATTTGTCTGCCGCAGCGGTACACGCTGTTTGCGCTGGCTGTGCTGGGCGCGCTGGCGGTCTGCTTCTGGTATGCCAGGCGGCTGCGGCTCTATCTGCCCGCGGCGGCGCTCTGCACAGTGCTGGCCGTGGGGCTGGGTGTCTGGATGCAGCGAGATGTTGTGCAGATCAATCTGGTCGGCGCATCCAACAATCCCTGCATCGTCAGCGTGCAGAACGGGCAGGCTGTGGTGTTCTTCCGCGGCGGGGAGAGCAACTGGAGCGCCGTGCAGAACTATCTGGCCGGGCGCAGCAGACAGGAGCCCGCGCTGGTCGTTGACCTGCGCGCCAAGCCGACGCAGATGGAATTTTCCGCGGCAGAGATCGTGACGGTGCAGGAGCTTGCCGACTTTACGACCCGTCCGGTGCTTGACGGATTGACGCTTGACCTGTATCATAATAAAAGCGCAAACCTCGCTGTGCTGGGCGTGGGGGAGCGGCACATTGCCGTGGGGGCAGGCAGGCTCGAGCTGGCAGAGCCGGTGCGGGTTGATGTCCTCTGCGCACCGGGCACGCTGTCCGATTCCGTGCGGCCCGACGCAATTTTGTACACCGCTGCCGCACCGCGCTGGCTGGACGACGCTGCAGGCTGCACCCTGCGCTATGGCGAGGACACGCCCGGACTGACCCTGCGCCCGGGCCGCAGCATGATTTGGGAGGAGGCACAGACGATTGCTGTACAGTGAAAAGGAGCTGGAAAAACGCCTGAAGGCAGGCTGCGCGCTCTACTATTTCTACGCATCGGACGAGGCGCTCGTCCACACGGCGGCGCAGAAGACGCTGAAATATCTGAACCGCGACGACCCCGAGACGACGGTGCTGGACGGGCCGACCCCCTCGGTGGAGGAAATTGTGCTAGCTGCCGGTACGATTTCCTTCTTCGGCGGCAAACGCCTGGTACTCATGCCGCTGATCCGTCCGTCAACCTATTCCGACAAGGATTTGCAGGAGCTTTGCGACACGCTGGCCGACACCGAGAACGCCATCTTTGTGCTGACAAGCATCATTGAGGAGAGCTACGGCAAACTGCGCCCCGGCAAGCGGGAGCAAAAGCTCATTGCCAGCTGCGAGAAGCTCGGCTACTGTGTACAGCTCAACCGCCCCACGGGCGCGGCTTTACAGGCTATGGCCCGCGATTGGGCGAAGGAGGCCGGTGCGGACTTTGCCCCCGGTGCCGAGGCTGCGCTGCTGGCCCGCTGCGGCGAGGATCAGTTTCTGCTTAAAAATGAGGTCGAAAAGCTGGCCGCGCTGGCCAACTACGGCACGATTACAAAAGAAATGGTCAGCCAGCTCGGCACGGTCACGCTCGACGCGGACACGTTCGATATGGTCAAGCTGCTGACGAGCGGCCAGGCCGATAAGGCCCAGCAAAAGCTGAAAACGTTGCTGGCGCTGCAAAACGAGCCGATCATGATTACCGGCGCACTCATCAGCAACTATCTGGATCTGTACCGCGTGCTGCTGGGCCGCCGCAGCCGCCGGAGCCTCGGCGATGTGGCCAAGGACTTTGGCTACAAGGGCAATTGGAATTACCGCCTCAATTCTACCGAAAAAACCGCGTTGCGCTTCAAGCGTGCCCAGCTGGAGGACTGCCTGCACATCCTGCAAAGACTGGACACCGACCTGAAAAGCAGCAAGCTGGACGCCGACCTTTTAATGCAGAAGGCGCTGTGTGAGCTGGCGCTGGCCGGGAGGGCATAAATGCTGAAATTGGAACAAGCCCTGCTGGTGGAGGGCAAATACGACGCCGCACGCCTTAGCAATATCGTGGACGGCACGATCCTGACGACGGACGGCTTCCGGGTGTTCAAGGACGGCGCGCTGCAAAGGCTGCTCAAGCGCATTGCTGCAGCGCAGGGGCTTATCATTTTGACAGACTCCGACGCCGCCGGGTTCAAGATTCGCCACTTTGTCACGGGTCTTGTCGGCGCGGAGCATGTCCTGCAGGCCTACGTCCCGGCGATTGCGGGCAAGGAGTCACGCAAGGCCGAGCCCGGCAAGGAGGGACTGCTCGGCGTCGAGGGCGTATCCGACGATTTGATTGTACAGGGCCTTGAAACCGCCCTGGCAAGTAAAACTGCTTGCCAGCAGAAAACGACCCAGCCGCGCTCCATCACGTACACCGATTTGTACGACTGGGGCATCTCCGGCACGGCCAACAGCGCCGAGAACCGCCGGGTGTTTTTGCGCCGCCTCGGTCTGCCGCCGCGGTTGAGCAAAAAGGAGCTGCTGCAGGTGCTCAACACACTCTACACCTACGACGCTCTGAACGCCGAAATCAAAAAGCTATAAAAATTGCCCGGAACCGTGCAAGTGGTTCCGGGCATTTTTATACGCGAGTAACGCGATCAGACTTCCAGTTTTTCTAATTCTGCCATCCACAGCGTATTGCAGGCGTCGCTGGGCATGCGCCAGTCGCCGCGGGGGGACAGCGTGACCGAGCCGACCTTCGGGCCGTCGGGCAGACAGCTGCGCTTGAACTGCTGGGCAAAGAAGCGGCGGTAGAAATTTTTCAGCCACGCCAGCAGGACCTCCGGCTCATACCGGCCGTCAAAGGCTGTGCGGGCAGATGGTAGATTTTTGTCGGACTGAACCCAAAGCGCAGCACATAGTAGAGATAGAAGTCGTGCAGCTCATACGGGCCGACGAGTTTTTCGGTCTGCTGGGCAATCGTGCCGTCTGCGGCGGTGGGCAGCAGCTCGGGGCTGACGGGGGTGTCCAGAATATCCACCAGCACGTCCCGCAGCGTGTCATTGCCGCAGGTGTCGGCCACGTACTGCACAATATGGCGCACCAGCGTTTTCGGCACGCCGGTGTTGACGCCGTACATGCTCATGTGGTCGCCGTTATAGGTGGCCCAGCCCAGCGCCAGCTCGCTTAAGTCGCCGGTGCCGATGACAAAGCCGCCGTTCTTGTTGGCATAGTCCATCAGCTCCAGCGTGCGCACGCGGGCCTGGCAGTTTTCAAACGTGACATCGTACTTGTCGGCGGGCTGGCCGATGTCTGCAAAGTGGCTCTTGACGGTCTCGGTGATGTTGATCTCGCCGAACGTCACGCCCAAAGCCTCGCACAGAATCTCGGCGTTGGAGCGGGTGCGCTTCGTCGTGCCGAAGCAGGGCATCGTCAGGGCCACAATATCCTTCGCGTCGCGGCCCAGCACCTTACAGGCGCGCACGGCCACCAGCAGGGCCAGGCAGCTGTCCAGCCCGCCGGAGATACCCAGCACGCCGCACTTGGCGTGGGTGTGCTCCATGCGCTTGGCAAGGCCCTCGGCCTGGATGCGCAGAATCAGCTCGCACCGCTCGGCGCGGGTCGCGGCGTCCTGCGGCACAAACGGCGTGCAGGAGACAGGGCGGATCAGCGCCAGCTCCACGGGCGGCAGCTCAAATTCCACAGTGGTGTAGCCGTTCGTTTCCGGCATAAACGTCGTGTTGCGCTGGCGCTCCTGCACCATGCGGCCCAGGTCCAGCTCAGTCACGGCATCCTCGCCCGCAAACGGTGCAGCATCGGCCAGCAGACTGCCGTTCTCGGCAATCAGGTTGTGGCCTGCAAACGTCATGTCGGTGGTGCTTTCGCCGTGGCCTGCGTCGGCGTAGAGGTACGCACACAGCAGACGTGCGCTCTGCCCGCAGACCAGCTCACGGCGGTAGGCTGCCTTGCCGACGGTTTCATCGCTGGCGGACAGGTTTGCCACAACGGTAGCTCCGGCCAGTGCGTGGGCACAGCTTGGCGGGATGGGAGACCACAGGTCCTCGCAGACCTCGGCTGCCAGCACAAAGGCGGGCAGCTGTTTGCAGGCAAACAGAAGGTTCGTGCCGATCAGCGTCTCCTGCCCGGCCAGCTCGATGCACTCGGGCTCACGCATACCGGGGATAAAGTGGCGCTTCTCGTAAAATTCGCCGTAGTTGGGCAGGTGTACTTTCGGCACCAGACCCAGCAGCTCACCGTTGCAGAGCACCGCCGCACAGTTGTACAGCTTGCGGTTATGGCGCACAGGCAGGCCGACGAGGACAACGACGTTCAGTCCCTCGCTGGCCTTCAAAATCGCGGCAAGGCCGTCCTCGGCCCCACGCAGCAGGGTATCCTGCAAGAACAGGTCACTGCAGGTGTAGCCGGTCAGCGCAAACTCCGGCAGGCAGAGCAGCTGCACATTTTTTCGGCGTACTCGCGCATGACGCCTATGATCTGGTCGGCGTTGTAGGTGCAGTCGGCCACGCGCAGGGCGGGGCTGGCCGCAGCAGCGCGGATAAAGCCGTTTTCAAAAGCGGGAAAGCTGTACTTCATAGCCAAACTTCCTTTATCATAGTATATAAAATTATCATAGCACAGCGCGCGCCGGGCCGCAAGTGCTGCTTTTGCAAGCAAAAATATCATTCATAAAGTAATATATACTTGACATAATGTAAAACATGTGATATAGTAAAGCCACCGTGAGAAGAAAGGATAAGCGACATGGCAAAAAACTTAAAGCTGAAAGCGCCCGCGCCGTGCGCGATATGACGCAGGCGGATCTGGCGGCGGCGGTAGGCGTGTCCCGCCAGACCATCAACGCCATTGAAAAAGGGGAGTATAACCCTACGATCAACCTTTGCCGCAGCATCTGCAAGGTGCTGGGCAAGACATTGGACGAGCTGTTCTGGGAGGAATGAGCGATGAACATAAAAGAATTTTTTAAGCGCGACAATCTTGATGAAATGCAAAAACAGACCCTTTTGAAGATCGAGTCCCGCGGCTTCTGCCTGCTGTGGGTGCTGCTGCTGGCGGCGCTTATCATCGAAAGTCTGCTGGGCTTTACCCCGCGGGAGATGGCGGCAGAATGGTTTATCTTTATGCTGGGGTGCGCCTATGCGGTCATAAGTGATTTGCGTGCCGGTATCTGGGACCGCCACCTTAAACCGAATACGAAAACCAATGCCGTTGTGTCCGTCGTGGGCGGTGCTGCCGTGCTTGTGTGGGGGCTTATCAAGTTTGCAGAATTTGGCGCGGGCATTGCGGTGCTGCAGGCGGTCATCATGGGGGTCTGTACCTGGGTACTGTGCTTTGCATTGCTGCAGCTCAGCATGAAGCTTACAAAAAGCGCCACGCTGAGTTGGAAAACCCAAAGGAGGACGACGATGAAAACGAATAAAAAAGAGCTGACTGTCTTTGCGCTCTGTGCTTACGCAATTCCGTTTCTGATGATGCCGCTTTTGTACATCTGCCTGCAAAACGGGCGGGATACCTCGATTTTTGCCAACGCCCAGATGTTCTACCGGCGGCGGGCGTTATGCTGGCGTTCTTGCTGGCAAGACGCAGGGAACGCCAAAGCGGTTTTACATCCTGCACATCGCGGCCACTGCGCTGATGCTCGCCATGAGCGTTCTGTCTGCGTTCCTGCCGCAGGAGGGCTGGCTGAATATTGCAAACTTTGTCATCATTATCGCGTCGGTGCTGGGCTGGATCTTCCTGCTGACCGAGAAAAAGACAAAGCGCGAAGACTACGGTCTGTGCCTGCACGGCAAGCTGCTGACGGCTCTTGTCATCTGCGTCTATTTCCTTGCGGTCAAGACCGCTATGGTCTTTCTTTCGATGGCGATGCAGGGCGGTGATAGCTGGCTGAATATCTGGCCTACTGGCGCACATCTGCACCGTGGGTTATGGCAGTGGTGCTTGTACCGAACTTCTTTTTGAGCTTTCTGCCGTTTTTTGGCGAGGAATACGGTTGGCGCTACTACCTGACGCCAGCCCTGCAAGGCCGCTTCGGCGCACGGCGCGGCGCACTGGCCGTAGGCGTGCTGTGGGGGCTGTGGCATCTGCCGCTGAATCTTTTCTTCTACAGTCCCGATACCTCACTGCAGAGCATTGCCGCACAGCTTGTTGTCTGCGTGACGCTCGGTGTATTTTTCACCTTTGCGTATGAGAAGTGCGGCAAAAATATCTGGCTCCCCGTGGTGCTGCACTACCTCAACAACAGCATGGTCTTAGTCTGGACCGGTACGGCGGATATTTCAAATCAGATCATCAGCTGGACAGATGTGGCAATCAGTGCCATCATGTATGGGGTTGTATTCCTGCCATTTCTGGCAGCAAAGTGCTACCGCAAGAATAAATAAAAAACAGGTGCAGCCCTTTAAATGGGGTTGCACCTGTTTTTTGATTGCCGTCAGACCTCAAACGCCTTATGCAGGGCATCGAGGGCGGTGTCCTCGTCCTGCTGGCGGATCAGCAGGGAGATGTCAAGGTCGCTCGTTGTGATGAGCACGATTTCAATACCTGCACCGGCCAGTGCGGCCAGCGCACGGGCGGCGACGCCGCAGCTGGTGACCATCTCCTCACCAAAGAGGTTGATCTTGCTGTAGCCGCCGGAGACCAGCGGGGGATTGGCCTTGGCTGCGGCGGGCAGAGCCTTCATAACGGCGGCAAAGTTGTCATAGCTCGTCGTAAAGCTGAAATCCACCGCGGAGCCGCGGGGCGCGCTCTGGCAGATCATATCGACCACAATACCGGCCTTGGCAAAAACGTCCAGGTGCTCGGCCAGGCTCTGTGCGCTGTACTGGGCACCGGGGAAGGTGGTGAGCATAATGTTCTGCTCGCTGCTGATCTTGCTGACACCGTACATAAAAATCATCCTTTCATTCAATCTAACGTGAGGAACTCCTCGTCAATCGTACTGCGGAGCATGCTCTCTATGTATTCGCGGGAGAGGGTGAACTCTCCGTGTGCTGCACCCAGTTCGTCTGTGTACTGGCTGTAGGGGATGACCCGGATATTCTTGTACCCGGCCTCATACTGGCTGATAACGCAGTGCAGCTTCGGGTCACGGATGGCAATGCTCACACTGCCGTCAGGCTGGGTCGTCTTATCAAAATACACGTCCAGAATCGCGCCGATGACATTATCGCGCGAGGACTGCGCGTTGATGAAGTTGCCCAGGCTGTAGACGATGAAGGTCGTGTTGCCGTTTGCGCCGGTCAGCCATGCGGCGTTCTGTACTACATGCGGGTGGGTGCCGATGATGACATCGACGCCTGGTCGGCCAGCCACTGAGCAGTCTCCCTTTGAAAGTCGTTGACCTCGTGCGTGCTCGGTGCCATGTGGGCGCTGACGATAAGAACATCGCAGTTCGGGCGCATATCGGCGATCTGTTTGGCAATCGTTTCATGGTCGTCCAGATACACAACGCCATAGTCTGTGCCGGACGGCGTGGGCAGGCCGTTGGTGTGCTCCGTATAGGAGAGATAGCCGAACGTGATGCCGTTGACGGTCTGGTAGGCGTAGTTGTCATAGGTCTCCAGATTGTAAAAGCCCATTGTGACCACATCGTCCGGCATGGCAGCCAGTGTGCCATGGATGCCTCAATGCCCGCCGCCCCCTTGTCGTAGCTGTGATTGTTGGAGAGACTGAACACGCGGAAGCCCAAATTATACAGCGTGTCGGTGATCTCGCCGGGGGTGGAGAACATCGGATAGCCGCTGGCGGCGAACTCGTCGTTGACGAGCGTCTCCTGATTGAGCCAGTTCACATCAAACTGGTCGTAGTAGCCCTGCATGGCTGCGTAGGCGGCGTCAAAATCGTAGTGGTCGCCTCCGCGCTCCTTAGCCTGCAAAAAGATACCATCGTGAATCAGGTCGTCGCCCGTGGCGGAAAAGTGCACGGTCTCGACGGTTGGCGTCGGCTCGGGGGTCGGCTCCGGTGTAGCGGTTGGTTCCGGCTCTGCCGGCATATCCACGACTACGGGCTGCGGATTGACCGCGGGCAGGGTCACAGCCTGATTGCCGACGCCCAGCAGAGAGCCGACAACTACGCCGCCGACGCCAGTGCGATGACCGCGCAGGCGGCAAGGTCGTTGCCGTTCATTCGCATATCAGTTTACCTCGCAGCAGGTCGGTCATCGTGTAATAGCCGGGGGCCAGCGCAGCAATATAGAGCGCAGCCTGTACGGCACCGTCGGCAAAGACGCCGCGGCTGCCGCGCTGTGGCTCAGCGTCACGACCTCGTCGGGGCCGCAGAACAGCACATCGTGCTCGCCCACAATGCCGCCGCCGCGGATAGAGCTGATGCCCAGCTCCTGTGCGCCGCGCTTCTGGCGAACCTGCGTGCGGTCACAGACGTACTCATATTTGCCGTTCGCCTCGGTGTTGATGGCGTCGGCAATCATCAGTGCTGTGCCGCTGGGCGCGTCCAGCTTGTTATGATGGTGCTTCTCGATGATCTCAATGTCAAACTCGCCGCCCAGGATCTTCGTAGCTTGGCGGGCCAGCTCGATCAGCACGTTGACACCCACCGACATGTTTGCGCTGCGGAAGATCGGCGTCCTGGTGCTGGCAGCTCCAGTGCAGCTCATCCTCCCTGGAAAGGCCGGTGGAGCAGATGACGCAGGGCAGACCGTTGGCGGCACGTACTGCGCTGCTGCAACCGCCCCGGCGGGTGAGGAAAAGTCGATGATGACGCCCTTGCAGGGCAGTGCGTCGAACCCGGCGTAAACGGGGATTTCGCCGATCCGCCCGGCTTCGCGATCCACACCGGCGACGATGCGGCAATCCTCGCGCGCACCGATCTTCTCGACCAGTGCGCGGCCCATACGGCCATAGATGCCTGAATGATAATATCCGTCATGTGTTATTGTTCCTTTCATGCAAAGTCGTGCAAAAGCAAAAAGCCGACCCGCGGCATGGCAGTGGGTCGGCTGTGAAATTATTTCAGCAGGCCGAACTCCTGCATGGCAGTCTCCAGCTGCGCCTGCACTGCGGCGGAGGGCGCAACGAGCGGCAGACGGCAGTCGCCGGCATTCCAGCCAAGGCGGTTCATGGCCACTTGACCGGGATGGGGTTGACGTCGGCAAACAGTGCCTTGATAAGCGACACCGCCTTGAGCTGCATGGACAGGCTCTCGCAGTCTCACCGGCGAACCATTTGGCGCAGATGTCATGGGTGTACTGCGGGGCTACGTTGGACAGCACGCTGATCACGCCCTTGCCGCCCAGAGCCAGCAGCGGCACGATCTGGTCATCGTTGCCGGAGTAAATGTTCAGGCTGTCACCGCAGGCCGCCGCGATCTCGGCCACGTGCTGATGTTGCCGCTGGCCTCCTTGACGGCGTTGATGTTCGGGTGCTTCGCAAGCTCGGCCAGCGTGGCGGGCGTCAGGTTGCAGCCCGTGCGGCTGGGCACATTGTACAGGATGCAGGGGATATGCACGGCGTCCGCAATGGCTGTGTAGTGGGCCAGCAGGCCCGCCTGGCTCGTCTTGTTGTAGTAGGGCGTGACCAGCAGCAGTGCGTCGGCACCGTCGGCCTCAGCCTGCTGGGACAGCAGATGGCATACTTCGTGTCGTTGGAGCCGGTACCCGCAATCACCGGGACGCGGCCTGCCGCCTTTTTGACGGTATAGCGGATGCACTCGGTGTGCTCCTCGTCGGTCAGCGTCGGGGACTCACCCGTCGTGCCGCAGATGACAATGGCATCCGTGCTGTGGGCAATCTGGTCGTCGATGATGCGGCCAAGCTCGTCATAGTTGACGCTGCCGTCGGTGTTCATCGGGGTGATGATTGCCACGGCGGCACCGGTAAATACGGGTCTCTTCATACGAATTCTCCTTACACCAAGGCTGCCATGCGCAGCCGATCAGTCAAAATAGCCCTTGGCAGCCAGCAGCTCGGCCAGCAGCACTGCGCCGCCGGCAGCGCCGCGCAGCGTGTTGTGGGACAGGCAGACGAACTTGTAGTCGTACTGGTTATCCTCACGCAGACGGCCAATGCTGACAGCCATGCCGTTTTCCAGCATACGGTCCAGCTTGGGCTGAGGACGGTCATTTTCCTCAAAGTAATGCAGGAACTGCTTCGGGGCGCTGGGCAGCTCCAGATCCTGTGCGGGACCGTGGAATTCCTTCCAGGCCTGCAGAATTTCTTCCTTAGAAGGCTTATTCTCAAAGCGCACGAACACCGCGCCCATGTGGCCGTCAGAGACAGGCACGCGCAGGCACTGGGCCGTAAAGCGGGGAGACTCGGCCGAGACGATCTTGTCGCCCTCGATGTGGCCCCACAGCTTCAGCGGCTCCTGCTCGCTCTTTTCCTCCTCGCCGCCGATGTAGGGAATGACGTTGTCGAGAATGTCGGGGAAGGTCTCAAACGTCTTGCCTGCGCCGGAGATGGCCTGATAGGTGCAGACGAGCACGTCAGAGATGCCGTATTTGCGCAGGGGATGCAGGGCAGGCACATAGCTCTGCAGGCTGCAGTTGGACTTGACGGCCACAAAGCCGCGCTTGGTGCCCAGACGCTTGCGCTGGGCAGGGATGATGTCGATGTGGTCGGCGTTGATCTCGGGTACGACCATCGGTACGTCAGGGGTAAAGCGGTGCGCGCTGTTGTTGGACACGACCGGGCACTCGGCCTTGGCGTAGGCCTCCTCCAGTGCCTTGATCTCGTCCTTCTTCATGTTGACGGCGCAAAAGACGAAATCGACCTTGGCGGCGACCTCCTCCACATTGGCGGCGTCCAGCACGACCATCTTTTTAACGCTCTCGGGCATGGGGGTCTTCATCAACCAGCGGCTGCCGACGGCCTCCTCATAGGTTTTGCCAGCGCTGCGTGTGCTGGCCGCAAGGGCAACCAGATTAAACCAGGGGTGATTTTCCAGCAGCGTAATAAAGCGCTGGCCGACCATACCGGTTGCACCGATAACACCAACATTGTACTGTTTCATCCTGACTAAGACCTTCCTTTCGCGATACCCTTCCTTATATCTATGCGGCTCCCACGGAAATTTGCACAGATAATAAAAAAACCGGCTTGAAAACCGGCACAAAATGCAATATAATATCATATTGCATATAACACAGCGCAACACACTGTTTTACAGCGTGACAGTCCCGCACCTGTTCGGCTGCGGACCCAGAAAATGCGTGCCGCGCATTTCTTCGGCGAAGAACCCTTTCCCGGCTCTCGCCCCTGGCAGGGCATGATGAAAACCGGTACTGATGCGCTTCGCGCCTCTGTGTTTGGATTCATTATAATATTCCCACATAAGAATGTCAAGACAATAACGCTTTAAAGTAAAAAAGGATGATACAAAAATGCTCAAAAAAGATTTCTGGTACGACCTGCCGAAGGAGCTGATCGCGCAGGAGCCTGCCGACCCCCGCGATGCCGCCCGTTTGATGGTGCTGGACCGCAAAAATGATAAGATCCTGCACTCGGTATTCCATGAGCTGCCGCATTATCTTGAAAAGGGCGATCTGCTCGTTGTCAATAACTCCAAGGTTCTGCCTGCCCGCCTGATGGGCACCAAGGTGCCCACAGGCGCTGTCTGCGAGCTGCTGCTGCTCCGCCAGGTCAAGGGCGATACCTGGGAGTGCCTGGCCCGCCCCGGCAAGCGGATGCAGCCGGGCACGAAGGTGGAGTTCGGCGACGGCAGCCTGACCGCCGTGGTGGATGAGACGCTGCCTGACGGCAATAAGTATGTAACCTTTACCTACGACACCGAGACACTGTACGAGAAGCTGGACGAGTTCGGCAAGATGCCGCTGCCGCCCTACATCACGAAGCAGCTCGAGGATCAGAGCCAGTACCAGACCGTCTACGCCAAGGAACTGGGCAGCGCCGCCGCGCCCACCGCGGGCCTGCACTTTACCCCGCAGCTGATGGATACGATCCGCTCCCGCGGCGTCAACATTGCCGAGGTCACGCTGCATGTCGGCCTGGGCACCTTCCGTCCCGTAAATGAGGAATCCATTGAGGACCATCAGATGCACAGCGAGTGGTACTCCGTCAGCGAGGAGACGGCGAAGCTCATCAACGAGACCCGCGCCGCGGGCCACCGTGTCATTGCCGTGGGCACAACGAGCTGCCGCACGCTGGAATCTGTCTGGGCTAAGTACGGCAAGATCGTGCCGTGCAGCGGGAATACCAGCATCTTCATCTATCCCGGCATCGAGCTGAAAGCCATCGACGGCCTGATTACGAACTTCCACCTGCCGGAGAGCACCCTTATCATGCTGATTGCCGCCTTCTACGGCTACGACAAGACGATGGCCGCCTACAAGGTCGCCGTTGAGGAAAAGTACCGCTTCTTCAGCTTTGGTGATGCGATGTTCATTCGGTAACAGAAAATATCTTTTGCGAAAGCGCCGGGGCAGATCTTCGGCGCTTTTGTTATGATGCGAGGGGGCACTGTATGGAGCAGGGCAGACTGTTCAAAATCGTGTATCATCTGTTGGACAAGGGCAGAGCCACGGCCCCCGAGCTGGCAGAAAAATTTGAAGTATCGGTAAGAACGATTTACCGCGACCTGGATGTCATCAGTGCTGCCGGGATACCGATTTATACTGTGCAGGGAAAGGGCGGCGGTATTTTTATCCTGCCGGAGTTTGTGCTGGAGAAATCGCTGCTGACGCCGCAGGAAAAAGAGCAAATTTTGATGGCACTGCAGGGCCTTGCCGCCGCGGAAGACAGCCGGACCGATGAACTGCTTACCAAATTGGGCGGGCTTTTCCGGGTGCAGGGCGCAAATTGGATCGAGGTCGATTTTTCCGACTGGCACAAAAATACGGCGGGTGCGGAGCTGTTCGACGAGCTCAAAAGGGCTGTTTTCAGCTGCCGCAGGGTCAGCTTTTCGTATTTTGCGGGCGAAGGCGGCGGCACTGTCCGCACGGTGGAACCGGTCAAGCTGATTTTCAAGAGCAAGGACTGGTATTTGTACGGCTTCTGCCTTTTGCGAAACGACTACCGCTTTTTTAAGCTGACCCGCATCAAGAATTTGACGCTTCTGCCGGAGACTTCCTGCGCAGGAAGGAGGACGTCCCGGAGCTAAAACCGACGATACAGCAGGAGCGGCTGATCTCGGTAAGGCTGAAATTCTCCCGGCGGCTGCCTTCCGCGTCTATGACGAATTTACCGATACCGTGGAGAAGGATGCGCAGGGAAGCCTGTATGTGACCGTCGATATGCCCGAAAGAACGCTGTATAGCTACATTTTGTCCTATGGTGACGCAGTTGAAATCCTGGAGCCCGACGAATTGCGGCGCAGCATGAAAGAAAAGCTGACCCGCATGGCAGAAAAATATAAAACATGACAGGGGGTGTCATGCTTTCTGCGGTATTCTGAAAAGCGCAAGGAGGCGCTTTTTATGAAATACGAATGGAGAAGGCAGGAAAAGCAGCTTTACGGTGCAAAAACAACCCCTGCCTTGGTGACAGTTCCGACACAAAGCTGCATCATGATAAACGGTGAAGGAAACCCGAATGACACGGATTTTTCAAACCGCGTATCGGCATTGTATTCCGTGGCCTATGCGGTCAAAATGGCTTACAAAAAGACTGCAAAGGGCGAGTATGACGACTTTGCCGTGTACCCACTGGAGGGCGTCTGGCAGAAAATTGAGAACTGCGAGCTCATCAAGGAAAAACTGCGCTACACTCTCGTGATCCGCCAGCCGGATTTTGTCGGAGAGGACGGCGTGTGCGCTGCGCTGGAACGTACAAAACACCGAAAACCAAACCCGCTCTTGGAAGAAGTCCGCTTCGGCACGTGCCGGGCGAAACCTGTGTGCAGCTTTTGCATGTCGGCGCGTATGACGATGAGCCGGTTTCTTTCGCAAAAATGGACGAATTTGTACACGCCCATAGCCTGACGCGCACGGAGGAAGGCCACCGGGAAATCTACCTGAGCAACGCCACCCGCACAGAAAAAAACAGGCTCAAAACCATTTTGCGCTATAGAGTAAAATAATTTTCCCGGCGGGGGTGGTGAGCCTGCCGATTTACAGTTGACGAACCACTGATTTTCTTTTATAATAATTTATTAGGCGGTGCAGGGAAAAAGCCCCCTGTGTCGCCTTTTTCGATGAAATATTTTTAAAACGGAGATAGAAAGCTATGCCTTACCGCCTTATCAAACAGGAAGGGGCTGCCCGCCGCGGCGAATTTACCACGGTGCACGGCACGGTCCAGACCCCTGCATTCCAGAATGTCGCCACGGCTGCCGCCATCAAGGGCGGTCTGTCGGCGCTGGACCTCAAGGACATCCGCGCACAGGTCATGCTGTGCAACACCTATCATCTGCACCTGCGCCCGGGCGACAAACTCGTGGCTGAGATGGGCGGTCTGCACAAGTTTACCAAGTGGGACGGCCCCATCCTGACCGACAGCGGCGGCTTTCAGGTGTTCAGTCTGGCCAAGCTGCGCCATATTACGGAGGAGGGCGTGACCTTCAACTCCCACCTCGACGGCCACCGTATCTTTATGGGACCGGAGCAGAGCATGCAGATTCAGGCAAACCTTGGCTCTACGATTGCCATGGCCTTTGACGAGTGCGTCGAAAACCCGGCTACCTACGAGTACGCCAAGAACAGCTGCGCCCGCACGGCCCGTTGGCTGCTGCGCTGTAAGGACGAGATGAACCGCCTGAAGCATGAGGAAAAGGCCGTCAATCCCGACCAGCTGCTGTTTGGCATCAACCAGGGCTGCACGTTCGCCGACCTGCGCGTTGAGCACATGAAGCAGATCGCCGAGTATGATCTGGACGGCTACGCCATCGGCGGTCTGGCCGTCGGTGAGCCCGCGAGGTCATGTATGACATCATCTCTGCCGTAGAGCCGTTTGCGCCGAAAAACAAAATCCGCTATCTGATGGGTGTCGGCACGCCGGGCAACATCATTGAGGGCGTCTACCGCGGCGTTGATCTGTTCGACTGCGTCATGCCCAGCCGCAACGCGCGCCACGGGCATCTGTTCACCTGGGACGGCATCATCAATATCAAGAACCTGAAATACGAGCGCGACGAGTCGCCCATCGACCCGCACTGTGACTGCCCGGTCTGCCGCAATTTCTCCCGCGCGTATATCCGCCATTTGCAGAAAGCGGACGAGCTGCTGGGCATGCGCCTGGCTGTCATGCACAACCTGTACTTCTACAATCACCTGATGGAGCGCATCCGCGAGGCACTGGACAACGGCACCTTCCAGCAGTTCCACGACACCTATGTGCATAAACTTGATACCCGCATCTGATTTTTCCGGAAAATGCTTGCACAATGCGCATTTATCCGATATAATAGAAGAAATCGTTATTTTTAAGGAGTATACTTGCTATGATCCAGTTTCTGAATGCCGCCACCGGCACGGCTACCACGGCTGAAATGCTGATGAGCTTCCTGCCGATGATCCTTATCATCGTGTTCATGATCGTCCTGATCTACCTGCCGCAGAAGCGCCAGGACAAGAAGGATGCTGCCATGCGCAACTCCATCGAGATCGGCGACAAAGTCACCACCATCGGCGGTATCGTCGGCATCGTCTGCGCCATTGCGGACAAGGATGACACCCTCGTCATCGAGACCGGCAGTGACCGCACGAAGATTCGCTTCCGCCGCTCCGCAATCTCCTCTGTGGAGAAGCTGGACACCGGTAAGGACAGCAAGTCCACCCCCGTCAAGAAGTAATTGACATAAAACCCACGCCCCCTTGCATAGTGTTGACTGTGCAAGGGGGCGTTTTGTTATGGCTAAAAATCTGCGCAAACCAAAAACCGGCGTTAAAAATCCGGCCGCGGCGGCGCTGCTGCTGTCCTTTGGCTGCGGTGTGGGCGTGTGCATATTGTTGCTGGCGCTGGCGGCGTTTCTGCTGACGCATACAGGGCTTCCATTGTCCGCAGTGCGGCCTATGGCCCCTGTATGGCGGCGGCAGTGGGGGCGGCTGTGTCCGCTGCCGTGCTGGCCCGCAGACTGCGGAAAAGGCTGCTGCTGTGCGGGCTGGGCTGCGGGGCATTTTACGCGGTCTGTCTGCTGGCGGCAACGCTGCTGGCAAACGGCAGACTGGATTGGCAGGGAAG
>ENA-OQCN01000181-OQCN01000181.1-human-gut-metagenome-genome-assembly--contig:-NODE-181-length-32564-cov-2.749946_pt1 | contig 32564 bp, 49 predicted proteins | sample MGYA00242497_ERZ504576 | MGnify/ENA primary metagenome ERZ504576 (study PRJEB26092, sample SAMD00036296) | human gut metagenome | host: Homo sapiens | study: EMG produced TPA metagenomics assembly of...
GCCGTCACACCCAGCACACGGCCGCCGTTGGTGACGAGCTGGCCGTCCTCGGTGATGGCCGTGCCGGAGTGGTAGACCGTGACGTCCGGCTCATCGGGCAGCTGGCCGTCCACCAGACCAGTGATGGGCTTGCCCTTCTCGTAGGCCACCGGGTAGCCGCCGGAAGCGAGGATGACGCAGGCAGCAGCGCCGTCAGAGAACTTGACCTCGGTGTCGGCCAGCGTCCCCTCGGTGCAGGCGGTCATGACCTTGAGCAGGTCGCTTTCCAGCAGGGGCAGCACCACCTGAGTCTCAGGGTCGCCGAAGCGGCAGTTGTACTCGATGACCTTCGGGCCGTCCGGGGTGAGCATCAGCCGAAGTAGAGGCAGCCTTGAAGGGGCAGCCCTCGGCGGTTCATGGCCTTGATGGTCGGGCAGAAATTTCTCCATGCACTCGGCAGCGATGGCCGGAGTGTAATAGGGGTTCGGCGCGACGGTACCCATGCCGCCGGTGTTCAGGCCGGTGTCGTGGTCGTTGGCGCGCTTGTGGTCCATGGAGGACACCATGGGCTTGACCACCTTGCCGTCGGTGAAGCTCAGCACACTGACCTCGGGGCCGGTGAGGAACTCTTCCACCACGACATGGTTGCCGGAAGCGCCGAACTTTTTGTCCAGCATGATCTCCTTGACGCCCTCGGCGGCCTGCTCTTCGTTCTCGCAGATGAGCACGCCCTTGCCCAGCGCAAGGCCGTCAGCCTTGATGACCACCGGGTATTTGCCCTCAGCCTTGATATACTCCATGACCTTGGCGGGGTCGTCGAAGGTCTCATACTTTGCGGTGGGGATGCCGTACTTCTTCATGAGGTCTTTCGAAAAGACCTTGGATGCCTCGATGCGGGCAGCGGCCTTGTCCGGGCCGAAAGCCGGGATGCCGACTGCCGCCAGCGCATCCACCATGCCCAGTGCCAGCGGGTCGTCCTGAGCCACCACGACGTAGTCGAACTTTTCCGTCTCCGCAAAGCCGACCATCGTTTCCACGTCGGTAGCCTTGATGTTGACGCAGTGGGCGTCATAGCCGATGCCGCCGTTGCCGGGCGCACACCAGACTTCGCCGCAGTCGGGGCTCTTCTTCAATGCCTTGATGATGGCGTGCTCGCGTCCGCCGCCGCCAACGACTAAGATTTTCTTGCTCATTTTCACGCACCTCATAACTCAACCTCTCCGTCACGGCTGACGCCGTGCCACCTCCCCTACCGAGGGGAGGCTTTGGCATTTCGGAAAGCTTTATCTCTTTGCCAGAGGCTCCCCTCGCTAGGGGAGCTGTCGAGCAAAGCGAGACTGAGAGGTTTTCTTTTTAGTGATGGAACAGCCGGATGCCGCAGAATGCCATTGCGATGCCGTACTTGTTGCAGGTGTCGATGACCTGCTGGTCGCGGATGGAGCCGCCGGGCTGGACGATGGCCGTCACGCCGGAACGCGTGCGCGCTCGATGTTGTCGCCGAAGGGGAAGAATGCATCCGAACCGAGGCAGACGCCGGTGACATGGCTCAGGTACTCTTTCTTTTCCTCAGCGGTCAGCGGCTCGGGCTGACGGGTGAAGGTCTCGGCCCAGACGTCGTCACGATGACGTCCTCGGGGGTGTCGCCGATGTAAACATCAATGGCGTTGTCGCGGTTGGCTTTGCCACATCGTCACGGAAGGGCAGCTCCAGCACCTTCGGCATATGGCGCAGCTGCCAGTTGTCGGCCTTCTGGCCTGCCAGACGGGTGCAGTGGATGCGGCTCTGCTGGCCGGCGCCCACGCCGATGGTCTGGCCGCCTGCGGTGTAGCAGACGCTGTTGGACTGGGTGTATTTCAGGGTGATGAGGGCAATGATGAGGTCGCGCTTCTGCTCCTCGGTCACATTCTTATTCTCGGTGACCCAGTTGGTCAGCATGGTGTCGGCGTTGATGGCCAGCTCGTTGCGGCCCTGCTCGAAGGTGATGCCGTAGACCTGCTTGTGCTCCACGGGGTTCGGCTTGTAGGCCGGGTCGATGGCGACCACATTGTAATTGCCCTTCTTCTTTCCGGCGAGGATGGTCAGTGCCTCCGGCTCATAGCCCGGGGCGATGATGCCGTCAGACACTTCGTGCTGGATGAGCTTTGCAGTCGGCACATCGCAGACGTCAGAGAGGGCGATCCAGTCGCCGAAAGAGGACATCCGGTCAGCACCGCGGGCGCGGGCATAAGCGCAGGCCAGCGGCGAAAGCTCCATGTCCGGGGCGATGTGTACATCTTTCGCTCCACCTCGCTCAGAGGCAGACCGAGAGCTGCGCCGGCCGGGGAGACGTGCTTGAAGGAGGCGGCAGCGGGCAGGCCGCAGGCCTCCTTCAGCTCCTTCACCAGCTGGATGGAGTTCAGGGCATCCAGAAAATTGATGTAGCCGGGCTTGCCGTTCAGGACGGTGACGGGCAGGTCAGAGCCATCCTCCATATAGATGCGGCTGGGCTTCTGGTTGGGGTTGCAGCCGTACTTCAGTGCGAGTTCATTCATTGGTGCATCCTCCTTGTGTCTTAGGTTATTCTTCCTCGGCGTCGAGCTTTTTGAGCAGTTCCAGCTCTTCGGGCAGCAGCTCCGGCTCCTCGGGGTCGTCGAGGTCGCTGCACACAGCGTCGTATTTGTTGAAGATCATGTCGCCGCTCTCGCCGGTCTCCAGGTCGATGACCCGGGCGAAGAGGCTGACTTTGTTGTCGGGGTTCAGGTTCTGCCACAGGCCGTGGGCGAAGTCGCCGATGGTGCGGGGGCAGGCGAAGCGGAGCGGCTCCCCTCAAGCTGGGGATGGGGATTGCCGTTGTGCTTGTAGGTGCTGATGAAGTGGCCTTCACCGGCCACGGGCTGGGGGTAGTCGAAGAAATAGCGCTGGACGCTCTCGCCGTTGCCGTCGGCAGACTTGAGGATGCTCATCTGGTAGCTGCCGTCTGCGTACACCACAGCGGAGATGCGGGGGGTGTAGTTGGGCTCGTCCGGCTCAAAGGTGCGGGTGCGCAGGCGTCGGCGAAACTCTTGCCCCGGCTCATCTCGTCAAAGATGGTGTCGGTCTGGTCGCCGTTGGTGACGATATGGTCTTGCCGAGGGGTCAGCACAGGGTTATAGATGATGAGGCTGGGGTCCTCGAGCTTGGCCGGGTCGGCAGCCATGGTGCAGATGCCGCCGCGCTCCGGCACCGGGTCGAAGACGCGGTTGCGGCTGTTCTCGCTGCGGCCCATGATGAAATAGCCGATGAACACCTGACGGCCATCCGGAGCCTTTGCCACCGCGATGCCGCGGCCGGGGTACTCGTTCGCAGCCAGATATTCGTTCAGGTTGATTTTTCCATGTCAAATTCTCCTATTGTTAAACCTCTCCGTCACGGCTGACACCGTGCCACCTCTCCCAAAGGGAGAGGCTGAAACAACGCCCTGCTGTCCTTTACTTTATCTCTCCGCTGCACACCATTGCCACAGCTTTCGGCAGCAGCTTCCATTCAGCCTGCTCCATTACACGCTTCTGCAGCACCTCGGGGGTGTCGCCGGGCAGGATGTCCACGGCCTTCTGCAGCAGGATAGGCCCGCCGTCGCACTCCTCATTGACGAAGTGGACGGTAGCGCCCGTCACCTTGCAGCCCCGGGCCAGCGCGGCCTCGTGGGGGCGCAGGCCGTACATTCCCGGCCCGCAGAAGGACGGGATGAGGCGGGGTGGATATTCAGGATGCGGCGGGGATAGGCCTCGATGACGCTGGGGCCTAACACGGATAGGAAGCCCGCCAGGACCACAAGGTCAATGTTATGTTCTTTCAGCGTTTTCAGCAGTGCGGCGTCAAACTCCTCACTGGAAGCGTAATCCTTCCGGCGGACCACCACACCCTCGACGCCCGCATTGGCGGCGCGTTCCAGCGCGTAGACGCCGGGTTTGGAGGCCACGACAAGCCTGATCTTGCCGTTGGGGTTCTCGCCCCGGGCCTCGCTGTCCAGCAGCGCCTGCAAATTGGTGCCGCCGCCGGACACTAACACTGCAATGTTCAGCACAGCTCGACACCCTCACCTTCTGCGATGACGCCCAGACGGTAAGCTTCCGGCTCGCCGTTGGCATGGAGGATCTCCAGTGCCTTGTCGGCCTGCTCAGCGGGGACGGTCAGCACCATGCCGACGCCCATGTTGAAGGTGTTGAACATATCGTGCTCAGAGATGCTGCCGGTCTTCTGCATCAGGTGGAAGAGGGCCGGGGTGCGGACGTCCTCCTTCTTGATGCGGGCGCAGCAGCCCTTCTTCAGGCTGCGGGGGATATTCTCGTAGAAGCCGCCGCCAGTGATGTGAGAGATGCCCTTGACATCCACTTCTTCCAGCACTTTCAGCACAGGCTTGACGTAGATCTTGGTGGGAGCCAGCAGGGCCTCGCCGAGGGTCTTGCCGCCCAGCTCTGCGGGGGCCGTCTTCAGGACGGCGGGGTCGCCGTCGATGTCAAAAATTTTGCGCACCAGCGAGAAGCCGTTGGAATGGACGCCGGTGGAGGGCAGGGCGATGATGACATCGCCGGGCTTCATGGTCTCGTTATTGAGGATCTTTTCCTTGTCCACAACGCCCACGGTGAAACCGGCCAGATCGTACTCGTCCTCCGGCATCATGCCCGGGTGCTCAGCGGTCTCGCCGCCCACCAGAGAGCAGTCGGCCTGGACACAGCCCTCGGACACGCCCTTGACGATCTCGGCGATCTTCTCGGGGATGTTGCGGCCGCAGGCGATGTAGTCGAGGAAGACCAGCGGTTTTGCACCGGCGCAGATGACGTCGTTGACGCACATAGCCACGCAGTCGATGCCGATGGTGTCGTGCTTGTCCATGATCATGCGATCTTCAGCTTGGTGCCGACGCCATCGGTGCCGGAGATGAGGACGGGGTGCTTGTAGCCGGTGCAGTCCAGCTCAAACAGACCACCGAAGCCGCCCAGACCACCAATGCAGTGCTCGTTCATGGTGCGGGCCACATACTGCTTCATGAGTTCGACCGAACGATAGCCGGCGGTGATGTCCACACCTGCGGCTGCATAGCTTTCCGAATAGCTCTTTTCCATTGTTACTCTCCTAACTTTTTCTCGTCCTTGGGACGGTCATTCAGGTGGCGTTCATGAATATCGGTGGAAAGCACCTCTTCCGGCTTCACAGCGTATTTGCCGGTGAAGCAGGCGGTGCAGAAGCCGCAGTTGGCGTTCTGGGCCAGCTGGACGACGTGCTCCGTGGAGAGGTAGCCCAGCGTGTCGGCGCCAATGATCTCGTTGATTTGGTCCACCGTGCGGCCGGTAGCGACCAGAAGCTTCTGGTCGGGGATGTCGGTGCCAAAGTAGCAGGGATATTTGAAGGGGGGTGCCGAAACGCGGAAGTGGACTTCCTTTGCTCCGGCGTCCCGCAGCAGCTTGATGATGCGGGCGGAGGTGGTGCCGCGCACGATGGAGTCATCCACCAGCACGACCCGCTTGCCCTTGACGGTGCTGGTCACGACGTTCAGCTTGATGCGGACGCTGTTCTCGCGCTGCTTCTGGCTGCCCTGGATAAAGGTGCGGCCGATGTACTTATTTTTAATAAAGCCGATGCCGTAGGGAATGCCGCTCTCCTGAGAGTAGCCAAGGGCGGCGTCGAGGCCGGAGTCCGGCACACCGATGACCACATCGGCCTCCACGGGGTGGTTCCTGGGCCAGGAAGCGGCCTGCCTGCTTGCGGGCTCATGCACCGAGCTGCCTCGATGATGCTGTCGGGGCGGGCGAAATAGATGAACTCGAAGACGCACATCTGGCGGTCGGGACGGCCGCAGTGGTCTTTGATGGAGCGCAGCTCACCGGTCCTGGTGTCGGTGATGACGATCTCGCCGGGTTCCACGTCCCGCAGCAGGGTCGCGCCCACGGCATCCAATGCACAGCTCTCGCTGGCAAAAACGTAGCCGCCGCCCGGCAGGGTGCCGATGCAGAGAGGGCGATAACCGCGGGGGTCACGGGCGGCAATGAGCTTGGTGGCCGACATGACCACGAGGCTGTAGGCACCTTCGAGGACGTCCATCGTCTTGCTGATGGCGATCTCGATGCTGCCCATCCGCAGGCGGTTGCGGGTGACGAGGTAGCAGATGACCTCGGTATCGGAGGAACCATGGAAGATGGCACCCTCGTTTTCCAGCTGGCGGCGCAGCTCCAGAGCGTTGGTCAGATTGCCGTTGTGGCAGAGGGCCATGGTACCCCGGCCATGCCGGACGATCATGGGCTGGGCGTTGGCCCGGACGCGGCTGCCGGAGGTGGCGTAGCGGACATGGCCGGTGGCCATATGGGCCGTGGGCTTTGCCAGCGAGCCCAGCACCGCCGGGGTGAACACCTCATTGACAAGGCCGAGGTCCCGGTGGCCGTTGATGACGCCGTCGTCGTTCACGGCGATGCCGCAGCTCTCCTGTCCGCGATGCTGCAGCGCGTACAGGGCCGAGTAGGCGGCAGCGGCCACGTCCTCGGTGCCGGCACGGTCATAGATGCCGAAAACGCCGCACTCTTCGTGAAGCGGGTATGCAAAATCAGACATTACAGTTCCTCGATCTCTTTCTGCAGTTTTTCTTCCTTGGCGGCGATCTGCCGGGCCATGGCGACGCGCTCAGCATCCAGCTTCGCAGCCAGTGCCTCATCGCCGAGGGCCAGGATCTCAGCAGCCAGCCAGGCGGCGTTCTTCGCGCCGTTCAGGGCCACTGTGGCCACCGGGATGCCGCTGGGCATCTGGACGGTGGCCAGCAGAGCGTCCAGGCCGTCCATCGCGCCGCCCCTTCATCGGGGATGCCGATGACCGGCAGGGTGGTGTTTGCGGCAAAGCACCGGCCAGATGGGCCGCCATGCCTGCTGCGCAGAGGATGACGCCGAAGCCGTTGGCCCTGGCATTCTTTGCAAACTCCGCTGCCTCGGCAGGGGTGCGGTGGGCCGACAGGATGTGCGCCTCAAAGGGGATGTCCAGCGCCTTGAGCTGAGCGCAGGCACCTTTCACCACCGGCCAGTCGCTGTCCGAACCCATAATGACTGCCACTTTACGAATCATCTGTATCCAACCTCTCTTTCTCTATCTCCCGCGACGAAAAACAAAAAAGGCTGTGATGCACTTACACCACGGCCTTTTATTTCATTCTGGACAGACTGGACCCGCAGCAGGTTACACGGAGCCCCTGATGCATTCCCGTACCGGGACGGCACATGGTACCCAGCAGCTCATTTCGCATTCTGCTCATCCTCCGCAAACCTCGTTGTCCACGCTGTTCTTCTCCGGCTGAAAAAGAGTTCATGCGCTCTTCCGTCCGCCGTCTGACTACAGTATACGGCAAAAAAACGCCTTTGCAAAGAGCGTTCGGGCAAATTTTCCCTTGTGTTCCCTGCTGTCAAAAAACTTTCAAAAATTTTGTGCAGTTTCGACACTGTTTTTCTTTTTAAGTACGACTTATCAGAAAATCTTTTTATAATAAATATCCTCTTAAAGGTTCTCCCCTTGGGAGAGGCTTTCAGAAGATGATCTTTGCCGTAGTCGCCCGTGCGGCCTTGATGAGGTCGGCAGGAGCGCAGCAGACCTGCGTACCGATGCGCCCGCCGGAAACGTAGACCTTCGGCTGGCTCAGCACGCTCTCATCGAAGACGGTGGTGTACTGCTTTTTCATGCCCACCGGGCTGCAGCCGCCCCGGACATAGCCGGTGACTTTGTTGATGTCAGCGACGTGTATCATCGCTACGCTCTTTTCGCCCACGCTGCGGGCGGCGGCTTTCAGATCCAGCTCTGCCGCCACCGGAATGACGAAGACGAAGTAGTTCTTGCTGTTTCCCTGCGTCACCAGCGTCTTGTAGACGCAGGCAGGGTCTTCACCGATGCTGGCGGCGACGGTCACGCCGTCCACGGCCACGCCTCTTCGTGGGGATATTCATGCGCGGTGTAGGCCACCTTGGCCCGCTCCAGAATGCGCATGGCGTTGGTTTTTGCTTCTTTGCCCATATGTAAGACCTCTATTATTATATTAACCTCTCCGTCACGCCTGACGGCGTGCCACCTCCCCTACCGAGGGGAGGCCTTGGCATAGCGGAAAACTTCTCCTCTTCGCCAGAGGCTCCCCTCGATAGGGGAGCTGTCGAGCGAAGCGAGCTGAGAGGTTGAGTCTAGATTTATTTTACCACTTTCTCTCCCAAAATTCAAAAAATTTCGGAAAGGCTATTGACTTCATGAAACTGAAGTGCTATGCTATGTCCATGCCCAATCACTTCACGATACTGAAGTTTACGATACTGAAACATCAACGGCAAGGCGGCCTCATCTCCCCTGCCGTACCAGAACAGGAAAAGGAGAACCCGCCATGATCATCGTACTCAAACAGGACGCCCCCAAAGAGAAGATCCATGAATCTGCACCGAGCTGGAAGGCATGGGCCTGCAGATCAACGACTCCAAGGGCAGCGACACCCACATCCTCGGCCTCATCGGCGACACCAAGGCCATCGCAGAGAGCTGGGTACTGGCAAACCCGGTGGTCGAGACCTGCCGCCGCGTGTCGGAACCCTACAAGAAGGCCAACCGCAAGTTCCACCCGGACGACAGCGTCATCGACGTGGAAGGCGTGAAGATCGGCGGCGGCAGCTTTGCCGTCATCGCCGGCCCCTGCAGCATCGAGAGCGAGGAGCAGATCACCTACTGCGCCCAGCGCGTCAAGGCAGCCGGCGCTTCCCTGCTGCGCGGCGGTGCGTTCAAGCCCCGCACTTCTCCCTACTCCTTCCAGGGGATGCGCAGCGAAGGTCTCGACCTGCTCAAGCTGGCCCGCCGTGCCACCGGCTCCCCCATCGTCACCGAGATCATGAACACCGAACATCTGCCCCTCTTCGAGAACGTAGACCTCATCCAGGTGGGTGCCCGCAATATGCAGAACTTCGAACTGCTCAAGGCTGTAGGCCGTCAAAAAAAACCTGTCCTGCTCAAGCGCGGCCTCGCCAACACCCTCGAGGAGTTCGTCATGAGCGCTGAGTACATCATGGCCGAGGGCAATGAGAACGTCATCCTCTGCGAGCGCGGCATCCGCACCTTTGAGACCAGTATGCGCAACACCCTCGACCTCGCCGGCGTGGTCATGCTTCATAAGATGACCCACCTGCCCGTCATCGTAGACCCCAGCCACGCCTGCGGCCACGCATGATGGTGCCTCAGCTGGCCAAGGCGCTGTCGCCGCCGGTGCCGACGGCTGATGATCGAAGTCCACAACGACCCCGCTAAGGCCAAGTGCGACGCGCGCAGAGCCTGACTCCCGACCAGTTCGATGAGCTGATGGGCTTCATCCGTAAGGAAGTGGAGTTCTTCGGCAAGAAGATGAACTAAGTTACGCTTTCAGCGTTGACAATTCACGCTGAAACGATTATACTACAAATAAAGAAGGCACTGTCCAGCAAATGGTCAGCGCTCTTCCGGCATTAAGTCAAAAAGAATGACCGCTTGCTTTCTGAGGGCAGAGGCGGTCATTTCTTTTTGTTGTTAAAAATGGTCCAGCTGATCTCAAAGGTAATGTAGATTGCCCCGCCGAGAAGCGTGAGCAACAATACGACCTGTTCAAACGTCATGGAACATCCCCCCTTTCGCTCTCGCGTCAGGGGAAGCAAAAAGATTTTCGTCTCCACTGGCGCTTGGCCGGAGGAGCGTGACCACCTGCATTTGCAGACAGTGCCTGCCGCCATTTCTGACGGCAGTTTCAGAATATCATAGCTTTTGACAAAATACAATAGTGTCTTTCTTGTTCGACTGCTGCCCGCTTTGCAAAAAGGGTCGCAGTCGTTTTCTTTTCCTGTTATCTGTGCTATACTATAGTGTATTTACAAAAAACTTCACTCTGAAAGAAAGAGGTTCACGCTATGAAAGCACATATCGCACGCAACCAGAACGCCGGCGTTCCGCTGGCGCTGGGCTGGAATCTGTCCGCCGCTGACCGGGGCATCCTCGAGGGGATGGCTCCCGCCTTCGGCATGAAGTTGCTGCCCGTCTCCCCTGCCGACGCGGGCAAGACCGTCGCCCAGCTGCTGGCGAGGTAGAGACGAAAGTCTCCCGCACCCTCGTGCTGGAACCGGGCGCTTACCCTCCCGCACTGGTTCTGGCGAACTTCAAGGAGAAAGACCTCGACACCCTGCTGGACCTCATGAAGCAGGCACAGGTGAACATCCCCCTCAAGGCCGTGGTCACCCCGTCCAACAAGAACTGGGTCTTCGGCGACCTGCTGGCCCACCTGTCGGAAGAGCATGCCGCCTTCACCGCTGCGGCAAAGGAGCAGGCATGAGCATCAAGCGTTTCGTTTCCGCTCTGCTGACCGGGGCGCTCTGCCTCGGCGTCCTCACCGCCTGCGGCTCGACCCAGAAGCCTGCCTCTTCGGGCGTGAGCGCCGACGCCCAGCGGTACAGCACCATCTTCTACGATGCCTTCGACACTGTCACGCAGGTCATCGCCTACTGCGACAGCGAGGAGGAGTTCTCCCGTCAGATGGACGCCCTCCACGCCGACTTGCTGGAATACCACCGTCTCTACGACATCTACAACGATTATGCCGGCGTGGTGAATGTCAAGACCATCAACGACAACGCCGGCGTCGCACCCGTTCAGGTGGACGATAAGATCCTCGGGATGCTGGAACTGGCCCGGCAGATGTACGACACCACAAACGGCAAGCTGAACATCGCCATGGGCAGCGTTCTCCGCATCTGGCACGACTACCGCGAGGCCGCCGAAGCCAACACGAACGAGGCGGACAACAAGCTGCCCGAACAGGAGGCGCTGGATGCCGCCGCCCGGCACTGCGACATCTCAAACCTCGTCATCGACGAAAACGCCAGGACCGTCTATCTCTCCGACCCGGATATGTCCCTCGATGTGGGCAGCGTGGGCAAGGGCTACGCCGTGGAGATGGTGGCACAGGCCGCTGAGGCCCGGGGCCTGAAAAGCGCCCTCATCAGCGTGGGCGGCAACCTCCGCGCCATCGGCACAAAGCCCGACGGCTCCCAGTGGTCGGGCGGCGTGGAGAACCCGTGGAACGCCTCGGACGTCTACACTGCCAGCTCTTCCTACGTCTCCGGTGTCAACATGAGCGATATGGCCCTCGTCACCAGCGGCAACTACCAGCGCTACTACGTCGTGGACGGTGTGCGCTACCACCACCTCATCGACCCGGACACCCTCTGGCCCGCCCGCTACTTTGACAGCGTGAGCGTCCTCTCCCCCGACTCCGGCGCAGCCGACTGCCTCACCACCGGCCTGTTCTGTATGTCCCTTGAGGATGGCCAGAAGCTCATCGAGTCCCTCGACGGCGTGGAAGCCTCTGGTGTACCCCGGACGGCGAAGTCATCCAGTCCAGCGGATGGGCCGACCACGAGAAAAAGTAACAGAAAGCGAAAGTCCCCTCTTCGTCACGGTTTTACTCCAATGACGAAGAGGGGACTTTTATATACTATATTCCGCGCGTTCACTCTTCCATACAGGCATACTTTGCCATTAGGACAGCCCCGCCGGTCACGAGTGCAACGACAAGCTCCACCACCCAGACAGATGCCACTGCACTGAGCAGAACGGACAGCGAGTCGATGACAAAGTGGAACAGATACGCATTGAGCAGGTCTTTCTGGGACTTTTTGCGGATGGACTGGAACACTAGAATCGAAAGGCTCAGATGGAGCACCACCGCAATGATCCGCTCCACGCCCCCGGCAAAGAAGGTCAGGCTGGGGGTCGTCCACAGCGCCGAAAGAGCCGCTGCCGTGTCTGCCGCCTTCTCTGCGTCAAGAGTCGCCAGCTGTGCAGACATGGTGCCGGAGTTTATCATCACGGCACTTGCGATGTTGCTGATAGATGCCACGCCGCACAGAAGCATTGCCTCCACGCCGCCGTGTCCGGCACCATACATAAAGGCATTCGGAAAGTCCATCGGCTTCACCAGAAACCTCATGGCGATGTAACGACCGGTCTCTTCAAAAAGAGCTGCCATCAGGCCACCATAGACTGCGTATAGGATCACGCTTCCGGTCAGCGCTTCTCCGGCCAGCTGGAACACGATGCGATGGATAGCAGCTTCCAGCATCAGCACCATCACGAAGAAAACGCCGCACCCGATAAAGAACGGTGCAGTCTTCGCGCCCAGCTTCTTCTTTGCGTAAACGAAGAGGCCTATGGGAAGTGCGAAGGAAACGACAAGCGAAAACACCATGCCTGCGATGCTTGCCGCAGGGATTGTCATAAATGTCATAACGACCCTTTCTGCCTATACGGCTCTCTGCTGTTCGTCATATCCGTCTGCCACGGACTCCGGCGGCTCCGCATTTCCCATGCGGGCCGTCTTTTCTTTGGGGATACCAGAATCATACCACTTTCCTCCCTCTCTGTCAAAAGAAACGCAAAACGCCCCGCCTTACCGCGATATACGGCAGGGTGGGGTGCTTTGTTTATGGAGAAATTGGAGAAATATCGTTTATCGCAATTTTCAAAAATAGTGCCTATCGAAACGGCATATTTGCGATATGCAGTTTGCGGATGTTGCTTGTGCATTAAAAACGCAAACTGCTATAGAAAGGAAGTTTTAACGCTTATACTTCGCAGCGGTCTGCAGACGCTGCATGGCGCGGTCCAGAGCATCTTGGTCTGGTAATACTCGTGCATGCTCTGCTTATGCTGCAGGCGCTCTTCGGCGCGGATGCGGGCAGCCTCGGCACGGTTCTTGTCGATGTCCTCGGGACGCTCGGCGCTGTCCACCAGCAGAAGCACGAAGGTGGGCGTCACTTCAGCGATGCGTCGCCGACCAGAATCTCGCGGGGCTCGCCGTCCACAGTGAACTTGAGCATCCCCATGTGGATAGCCACCAGCACCGGGCTGTGGCCAGCCTGAACACCGTAGACGCCGTCCTTCACGGGCAGCACCATGCTCTCGCAGTTGCCCTGATAGAACTCACCGCTGGAAGCCGTGATGTTGAGGATGAAGCTGTTCATCAGGCCTCACCGCCTTTTTCCTCCGCCAGCTTGTCCGCTGCCTTCTTGCGGGCGTCGTCGAGGGTGCCTACGTTGAAGAAGGCCCACTCGGGCAGGTCGTCGCACTTGCCGTCCACGATGGCAGCAAAGCCCTTGACCGTCTCGGCCAGCGGCACATATTTGCCGGGCAGGCCGGTGAAGTTCTCAGCCACCGAGAAGGGCTGGGACAGGAACTTCTGCAGCTTACGCGCACGGGTGACGGTGAGCTTGTCTTCCTCGCCCAGCTCGTCCATGCCCAGAATGGCGATGATGTCCTGCAGTTCCTGATAGCGCTGCAGCGTTGCCTGCACCTTGCGGGCCACGCGGTAGTGCTCCTCGCCCACGATGTCGGCTTCCAGAATGCGGGAGGTGGAAGCCAGCGGATCCACAGCGGGATAGATGCCCTGCTCGACGATTTTACGGCTCAGGACGGTGGTAGCGTCCAGATGTGCAAATGTGGTAGCGGGGCGGGGTCGGTCAGGTCGTCAGCGGGGACGTAGACGGCCTGCACCGAAGTGATGGAGCCGTCGCGGGTGGAGGTGATACGCTCCTGCAGAGCGCCCAGCTCGTTGGCCAGCGTGGGCTGATAGCCGACAGCCGAGGCATACGGCCCATCAGAGCAGAGACCTCAGAGCCGGCCTGCACGAAACGGAAGATGTTGTCGATGAAAAGCAGCACGTCCTTGTGGGTCTCCTCGCGGAAATATTCGGCCATGGTCAGGCCGGTCTCGGCCACGCGCATACGGGCTCCTGGGGGCTCGTTCATCTGGCCGAAGACCAGCGCGGTCTTGTTCAGGACGCCGGAGGCGTTCATCTCACCCCAGAGGTCGCAGCCCTCACGGGAACGCTCACCGACACCGGTGAAGATGGAGTAGCCGCCGTGCTCGGTGGCCACGTTGTGGATAAGTTCCTGGATCAGGACGGTCTTGCCGACGCCTGCGCCGCCGAACAGACCGATCTTGCCGCCCTTGGCGTAGGGGGCCAGCAGGTCGATGACCTTGATGCCCGTTTCCAAAATCTCAGTAGCGGGCTTCTGCTCTGCAAAGCTGGGGGCTTTGCGGTGGATGGGCCAGTGCGGCACATCGTCCACAGAGCCCTTGCCGTCGATGGGTCGGCCCAGCGGGTCGAACATACGGCCCAGCGTGGCCTCGCCCACCGGGGCAGTCAGGCCGTGGCCGGTGGCGGTGACTTCCATACCCTTGCCCAGACCTTCGCTGGCCGAGAGCATGATGCAGCGCACCGTCGATTCGTTGACGTGCTGCGCCACCTCCATCGTGCGCTCGGTGCCTTCTGCGGTCACGGTCAGCGCTTCCTGCAGGGCAGGCAGTCGGCCTGCGGTGAACTGCACGTCCACCACAGGGCCGGCCACGCGAATAATTTTTCCCTGTATCATAGATTTGCCTCGTTTATTAGATGTGTCAACTCTCCGTCACGACTGGCGTCGTGCCACCTCCTGGCGAGGGGAGACTATGCGGAAAAGTTATTCTTGTGATTTCACCGCAGACGCGCCGCCGATGATCTCGGTGATCTCCTGAGTGATGGAGCTGGCGGGTGCGGTTATATTCCAGCTGCAAGTCGCGTATCATATCGTTGGCGCTCTTGGTGGCCGAATCCATGGCGGTCATGCGGGCGCTCTGCTCTGCGCAGAAGCTCTCGGTCATGGCACCGAAGATCATGCCGTGCATATAGATAGGAGCGGTCTGCTCGAACACGGTCCATGCGTCCGGCACCAGCTCGACTTCGCCGCGGGGGTCGCCCAGGCCCTTGGGGGTGGGCTGCAGATGCTCGCGGTCCAGCGGCAGCAGACGCACCATGACCGGCTCACTGGTGAGCGCGTTCTGGATCTTGGTGTAGATAAGATAGATCTCATCCAGTTTGCCCGACTTGAAGTCGTCGATGGCGTCCACCGTGATGTCACGGGCGCGCTGCAGCGACGGGGCAGTCGCGCCGTACTGGAACTCCTGCACCAGACGGGGGTCTTTGCGGAGGGCGCGGTAGCCACCTGACCGATGACATAGAAACGGTCGTTCCTGTCAGCCTTTTCCAGCAGGAGTTTCAGCACGTTCTGGTTGAAAGAGCCTGCCATGCCCTTGTCTGCCGTCAGCACCAGATAGCGCGGCGGGGATCACCGTCCTCTCTCTGCCGCTCGTGGAAGAAGGGATGCACCGGCTCGTCAGGCAGATGGGGGACGACACGGGAGATGGTGTCTCTCATGCGGGTGAAGTAGGGCAGGACGTTCTGGTAGTTCTTGCGTGCCTTGCGCAGCTTGGAGGAAGAGATCAGATACATCGCGTTCGTGATCTTGCGGGTATCCTGAATGCTCTCGATGCGCTCTTTCAGCAGCTTACTGGACGCCATGACTCTCGCCTCCCTCGTAGGCCTTCCATGCGTTCAGGATGGTGTCGGTCTGCTCGGGAGTGAGCTTGCCGGTGGCCGTGATGGCATCCATCGTGCCGGACACATCTGCATGGAACTGGCGAACAAAGGCAGCGGTGCGCGCCCGCTGCTCAGCGAGAGGCACTTCGTCCAGCATCCCGTGGGAAGCCAGCACAAGGATGACCACCTGCTCGGCGTCGGTCTTGCTGATAGAGCGGCTGCTTGAGCATCTCGGTCAGAGCCTTGCCGTGCTCGAGCTGATGGCGGGTCTCGGCGTCCAGATCAGAGCTGAACTGCGCGAAGGACTCCATATCCTTGTACTGGGCCAGCTCGATACGCAGGTTGGCGTTGGCCTTCTTCATGGCCTTGGTCTGGGCTGCGCCGCCGACACGGGAGACGGACAGGCCCACGTTGACAGCCGGGCGGTTGCCGGCGTTGAACAGAGCGCTCTCGAGGAAGATCTGACCGTCGGTGATGGAGATGACGTTGGTGGGGATGTAAGCAGACACGTCGCCGGCCTGAGTCTCAACGATGGGCAGTGCGGTGATGGAGCCGCCGCCCAGTGCATCGCTCATGCGGCAGGAGCGCTCCAGCAGACGGGAGTGCAGATAGAAGACATCGCCGGGGTAAGCCTCACGGCCCGGAGAGCGGCGGAGCAGCAGAGAGATGGCACGGTAGGCCACCGCGTGCTTGGAGAGGTCATCGTAGACGATGAGGACGCTCTTGCCCTGAGCCATGAAATACTCGGCCAGTGCCGTACCGGCGTAGGGTGCGATGTACTGCAGCGGGGCGCTGTCGGAAGCGGTAGCCGCCACGATGGTGGTATAGCCCATCGCGCCGTGCTTCTTCAGATCTTCGGCCACGCGGGCGATGGAAGAAGCCTTCTGACCGATGGCGACGTAGATGCAGAGCACGCCGGTGTCCTTCTGGTTCAGGATGGCATCGGTGGCGATAGAGGTCTTGCCGGTCTGGCGGTCGCCGATGATCAGCTCACGCTGCCGCGGCCAATGGGGAACATGGAGTCGATGGCGAGGATGCCGGTGTGGAGCGGCGTATCCACGCTCTGGCGCTCGAGGATGCCGGGGGCCTGCTTCTCGATGGGGTTGTAGCCCACAGCCTCGATGGGGCCTTTGCCGTCGATGGGCTCGCCCAGCGGGTCGATGACGCGGCCAAGGAAGCCGTCGCCCACCGGGATGCCGGCACGCTTGCCGCTGCGGGTGACCATGGTGCCGACGCCGACGGTCTCAGCGCCGTCGAAGAGCATGATGCCCAGACGGCCCGGCTCGACGCTCTCCACCATGCCCTTGGCGCCATTCTCGAAGGTGACGATCTCGCCGTAGACGGCGCGGTCCATGCCTTCCACTTCCACGATGCCGTCGGCGGAGGAGATGACCACGCCGCCCTCTTCGCTGGTGGCGGCGGGCTTGTAGTCCTCGATGCGGGTCTGAGGGTGGCCAGAGAGGCTTGTCGGCCATCATCTGGTCGATGGCGTGGCGGCCGGAGTTATCGAAGACGCGGTCGCCGATCTGCAGCACATAGCCGGAGAGGAGGCTGTCGTCCACTGTGACGTTCAGGATGACCTCGGTGGCGTCGTACAGCTTCCCGACCTCTTTCTTGATGCGCTCCAGGTCCTCCTCGCGGGGGGGGCGGGCGGCACGGAGGTCAGCTTTGACGATGCGGTTGGCCGAGAAGAACTCGGTGCTGAATTCACTTGCCATTTTCAGCCCCCGCTTTCTCCAACAGGTCGTCCAGCAGGCGGGCGTCGTCCTGCTCATTCAGGCTGCGGGCCAGCAGCTTCTCGCACATGGCACGGGCCAGTGCAGTGGTCTGGTCGTCAGCCTGGCGCAGCTTGTGCTGGCGCTCGGCCTCGGCGGCAGCTTTGCCCTCGGCCAGGATGGCGTCGGCCTGCTTCTGGGCGTCAGCCAGCAGCTGCTGCTTGTCCTTTTCGGCCTGCTGCTCGTAGGCAGTGCGGCGGGCAGCAGCCTCGGCGTCCACATTGCGCAGCTTTGCCTGCGCATCGTTCAGGGCCGCAACGGCTCCTGCCTGGAGGTCTCGGCGGCGTTCAGTGCGTCATCCACCTGCTTCTGGCGCTGTGCGATGATGTTCATGACAGGCTTGTACAGGAACTTGCGCAGCAGCAAAAACAGAACCAGAATGTTGACGACTGTATACAGAAGGTTCAGATTCAGAGTCAGCATTCGTCATGCCTCCGTTATCAACCCAGGAACAGGATGATGAGCAGAGCAACGACGAAGCCGAAAATTGCAGTACCTTCGGCCAGAGCTGCACCCAGCAGCAGGTTGGTCTGGATCTTACCGGAAGCTTCGCTGGCGGCTGATGGCCTCCGTTGCCTTGCCGGTGGCAATGCCGATGCCGATGCCGCCGCCGATACCAGTCAGCGCTGCGATGCCAGCGCCCAGAGCTACGAGTCCGTTCATAATTATTTCTCCTTTTAATTTTAATCAATTTCCTCTTTGCCTCCCCTGATAGGGAGGTGTCGCGCCGCAGCGTGACGGAGAGTTTACTCTTCTCCACCAATACTCTCTTTCATGAACAGCGAGGTGAGGAAGACAAAGACATAGGTCTGGATGAGACCATCGAACAAATCAAAGTACAGGCTGAAGATGGCCGGCACGAACACCGGGACCACCAGCTTGATGAGCTCCATGATGACGAAAGCGCCCAGCACGTTGCCGAACAGTCGCATACACAGGCTGGTGGGGCGGATGGCGATCTCGAGGATGTTCATGGGGGTCATGATGGGGGTGGGAGCGGTGAGGCTCTTGAGGAAGCCCTTGCCGCCCCGGGCATGGATGCCGGAATACTCGATGAGGCAGATACTCATGAGCGCCAGCGCAGCGGTGACATTCAGATCCTTCGTGGGGGCTTGATGCCGAATACACCGATGAGGTTCGCACAGGCGATGTAGAGAGCCACCGTCATGAGGTAAGGCACATATCGTCTGCCCTGCTCGCCCAGCAGGCCCGTGAAGAAGTTGTCGATCGTGGTGACGACCAGCTCAAGGATGGCCTGCCGCCTGGAGATGTGGTCCACCTTGAGGTTCCGGGTGAGCAGGATGGAGACGATGACCAGAAACAGCATGATGCCCCAGCTGACCACCACGGATTCCGGCACCTGCAGGCCGCCGAGGGAGATCATCTCCACATTCAGCTCTTCTTTCAGGGCCGCAGTCAATGCGTTCATCGCTTTGCCTCCTTTCTGAGCAGAGTCTTATCCTGAAGCGTAAAGGTATCGTTCGTTTTCACTCTATCTCCTTTCGTTTCTTTTATTAAAGCAGCCGCGCCAAAAATCAAAGAAGGTGCGTTTGTTTTCATGGAAACACACCCTCTTTCCGCGCTCAGCGCAGCCCTTTTGCGTCTGGTATCATAGCACGATTGGTGCCGTTTGATAAGACCTTTGGTCGATATTCTACTTTTTGTTATATCTTATTTCACACCTTGGCCGGGAACGTTGTGCATCTTGCTTAATAATTCGCAGTCAAACTGTCCATTTTGACCAAATTCTTCGTCACTCCTTAGTGATTCGTTTCATTTTTGAGGTAAAACAAAATCCTTCCGGCAGAATTATACACTCTATGTATATCTGGTATATAAAATTCATATAGCTGTCAAGTGTGTGATAGATGAAATTTTCTTAATTAGAAGCTTATTTTTATTAAGTAATATTACCTGTTTATAATACAGGATACAGGCTCACCGGGCGTTCTGCTCACCGCGGCGGAAGATAGCACGGAAGATGAAGCGGGACAGCGGGCCGCAGTAGAACATCTGCCAGCACAGAGCCATCGGGAAATTGCAGCCGAACGTATGCACCCACATACCGAAGCTGGGCTCCTTGAACAGCACCGTTGCCACAAGGCTCATGACAGGGCACATGATGCAGACGATCATCAGAGAGATGGCATAGGTGATGAACTGCGGCCGGTCGGTGGGGCGCATGAAGGTGAAGGCCAGCGCAGTCGCCAGCTTTTCCACCACGAAGAACTCCAGCACGAAGGCCACCGGCACCATAATGGGCATCTCATGCAGGGCCATGCCGAAGGTGGCGTTGGTCACGCCGCCGGTGGCGAGGGCGACATTGTAGACGATCATTCCATAGACCATGATAGCGGCCATAACGACAGTAAAGACGATTTTTTCAAGCAGAGTCTTAGGCATTTTTGATTTTCTCCTCATTTGTGTTGTGGGGTAAAGTCTTTCGGAACTTTCGCCGCACAAAAAAAGACAGACGAGGGCGGAACCTTCGTCTGTCTTTGCACGACTACCATTCATTGCCCGCTATGATAGCACAAACTCCCGCCCCGCGTAAGAGTTTTCTGCCTTTTTCTCCCGTTTTGCGCAAATCCTTCCACGAACGACCCGAAATTTTCGGGCAGTTTATCGCATTCCCGCCGTCCCGTCAATCACCCGGAACGAAGTTTGGCAGTTCTTGTGCAGAGGTTTTCCACAAAAGGCACTGCGGGCCGCTCAGACTGCATAGGGAAGCTGTTCCTGCCGTCTGTTTGTGCGAACAATACATTTTTTTAGTTGTTTCTTGAAAAATAATATCTATTTTATTGTGCATTCTGCGAATAGACAAACCGCGCTCGCGCGTGTATAATAAAGCCAGAAACCAGAGAAGTACAGCAGAAGCTCAAATGAGAGCTAACCCCGCTGACTTTAAGCAGAAAGGAGCGAAGACCGATGGTCGATATGGAACCCGCACAGTACGCACAGACTGTCGGGGTTCGCTGAGAAGCAAAACAGAGGCTCACCACAAACGGGATGTTTCCCCCGTATAAAAACACAACAACAAGAGCCGTTCTTGAGCATCAATAAAGCGAATAACAGAACAGTCTGTGAAATAAAATCCCTCGCGTTCAAATAGATCCGCCGAAGGTGATCCCAATGAAGAAAGCTTTTGTACGGAACGTCTTATTTGAATAACTCTAAAGGAGAAACTCCGATGTACTAAGTAATGACACTCCCTTCGCAAATCTAACTCGAAAGAATGTGGTAATATGAAATTCATCTCTGTGATTCGTATCCCGCACTCCAACAGTTAAGAAAAGGGTCATTCCAATGTACTAAGAAATTCATTCCCCTGCTGATCGTTCTTCACCGTTTCAAAGGAGAATCTTCTATGAAACGTCCGGTACAGACCGAAAAATGAAGAAATCGAGGTCAAGAGGCTATGACTCCGAAGAAGTAAGCATCCTGCCGACTGAGGGCTTGCAACCGCCTCGAGTCGGCAGGTTTTTTGTCTGATGTTTTCCAATGAAGCCTGTATCCTCCGTTTTCCTGCCGGGAGGATGTGGGTTTTGTTTTGTCCCGGACATTTTGGCGCGGGGCGTGTAGATTTTCGAATCTATTTCGTGTATACTTTTGCTCAGAAAGCAGCACTTACAAGGAGGCATACCACTATGGCAAGCAATTTCGAGTTCTACTCCCCCACCCGGGTCATCTTCGGCAAAGGCACCGAACAGCGCGTAGGCGCGCTGGTGCGCGAATACGGCGGCACCCGTGTCCTCATCATCTACGGCGGCAAGAGCGCCGTCCGCTCCGGTGTGCTGGACCGGGCCGAAAATTCTCTGGCCGAGGCTGGCATTTCCAGCTGGACGCTGGGCGGCGTCGTGCCGAACCCCCACCTCGACAAGGTCTACGAGGCATCTGCATCGGCAAAGAGAACAGCATCGACTTCCTGCTGGCCGTGGGCGGCGGCAGCGTCATCGACACGGCCAAGGCCATCGCCTACGGCCTGGCCGAGCCGGAAAAGGACGTCTGGGAGCTGTACGAACACACCCGCACGGCCAGGAAGTGCCTGCCGGTGGCCAGCATCCTGACCATCGCGGCGGCGGGCAGCGAAACATCCAACAGCAGCGTCATCACCCGGGTGGACACCCACCAGAAGCGGGCCTACAACGACGACATCAGCCGCCCGAAATTCGCCATCATGGACCCGAGCTCACCAAGACCCTGCCCGACTATCAGACCGAGTCCGGCTGCGCCGACATCATGATGCACACCATGGAGCGCTATTTCACCAATGGCGGCAATATGGAGTTGACCGACGCGCTGGCCGAAGGCCTGCTGCGCACCGTGATGAAGAACGCGGTCATCCTCCACACCGACCCGGCCAACTACGAAGCCCGGGCCGAGGTGATGTGGGCGGGCAGTCTCTCTCACAATGGCCTGACCGGCTGCGGCATCGCCAGCGGCGACTTTATGTCCCACAAACTCGAGCACGAGATGGGCGGTATGTTCGACGTGACCCACGGCGCGGGCCTCGCCGCCCTCTGGCCCAGCTGGCGCGGTACGTCTACAAGGACTGCCTGCCCCGCTTCGTCCGCTTTGCCCGGAACGTCATGGGCGTGACCACCGACGGCACCGACGAGAGATCGCCCTGAAAGGCATCGACGCCATGGTGGACTTCTACCACAGCATCGGGATGCCCGCCAGCTTCCATGAGCTGGGCATCGACCCCACCGATGCGCAGATCGACGAGATGGCCCGCCGCTGCCTCGAGGCTTCCGGCTCCGCCCTCGGCTCGGCCAAAAAACTCAGCCTCGACGACATGATCGCCATCTACCGCGCCGCCAACCACTAAGAAAACTTTTTCCCTCCGCCCGGCACAGAGTATTTTGCTTACTCTGTGCCGGGCATTTTGTTGTCTTTTGTGTGCTTCATCTCACTTTTTGGCAAAGAAGTGGAAAAGAGATGAGAAAAATAAGAGCAGTGGTCTGAATTCGAAGTATAAACGAAGCGCACCCCTTCTCCACACAGAAGCAGAAGGGGTGCGCTTTTCTATATCCGCCGAAAGTTTTCAACAACACAAAACTTCATTCTCCTATCACAAATTTCCATCTTCCTTTTGGGAGGAGCTGTCTGCGAAGCAGACTGAGAGGGCTATCCATTCTTATAAAGAATAGATGTCTATAAAATTTCTATATTTTACAAAGGTTTCGTTTTGTGGTTTGATGGAGCCAGAACGATTTGTTTTGCTGCATCGGGGCTGTCAAACCTGCGTGAATGGGGTCGTTTCCTGCGTGAATCGCTGTGTCTAAGCCCCGATGGTTATGTTATAATATAGTCATGAGGGAGGAAATGAGGATGGAGCTTCGATTTGCGGTCGTAGAAGACCGCCTGCCCGACGCTCAGCGGTTGGAGAGCCTTTTGCGGCTGCCCTTCGGCGGCGGGCAACCATTGGTCTGTGACCATTATGAGAGCGGCGACGCTTTTCTGGCGGCGTTCCCCTCAAAAGAATATCAGGTCATTTTTCTCGACATCTGCATGGAAGGCACCAACGGCATCGAGACGGCGCGCATCCTGCGCCGGGCCGATTCCGACCTGCTGCTAGTGTTCGTGACTTCGTCCCCGGAATACGTATGGGACGCGTTCCCCGTCCATCCCTTCGACTACCTGCTCAAGCCCTACCGGGAAGAAAAGCTTTTCCAGCTGGCCGACGAGCTGCGGCGGGTTCTCTTCCGGGCTGAACCGGAGCTGGAAGTCCGCATCGCACGGCAGCAGGTACATCTCCCCCTGCGGAAGATACAGTACGCCATGGCCCAGAATCACTACGTCCGCATCGTCAGCGACGACGGCGAGTGCCGGGCAGTCTCCACCTTCTCCCAGGTGGAGCAGCTGCTGCGGGCGCAGGAGAACTTCATCGTCTGCAACCGGGGCGTCATCCTGAACATGGACAAGGTGCTCCGGCTGGACTGTGACTGCTTCGAGATGCTGGACGGCACCTGCCTGCCCGTGCGTCAGAAGGACAAGAACTCCCTGTTCGCCCAGTTCACACAATATCAGTTCCGCCATATGCGGCGGGAGCTATGACGCCGAGAGGAGGCCCGACCTTGGACTTTTCTTTATTTGGACGCTATTTTCTGGACCTCGCCATCTTCTACCCGGGGGCATTCCTCTGCCTCGCGCCCCTGTGGGAGCATGTGAAGGCACCCCGGCGCACCGCTGTGCTGACAGCCGCTCTCGTCACGGTCATCTGCCTTGCGGCGGCGGCCCTCTGCGCCATCTTCGAACTCGACAGCAACATCCTGCTTCTGCCCACTCTGCTGGCAGCGTTCTGGCTGCTGCGCTGGCGGGTTGGTCCGGAAGTTTCCGTGAGCCAGACCGCCTTTCTCTTCGCCGTCTCCGGCGTCATGACGGCAGTCTGCTCCCTGCTTTCCGTGGTGCTCACGCCCGGGCTGAGGTGGGCAACGACGCCCCGGCCTGTCTCGTCTCCACCTCCCTGCTCAAGCTGGGACTCTCGCAGTGCTCTGCATCATCTTCTGGTTCACCGCCGTCCAGTGGAGCCGCTGGCTGCTGCGGGAGTACCGGGGCGAAGCCTTCTGGCAGTCGGCGTGGCCGCTGCCCACCATCTACGCGGCTTTCCTCGTCTTCTGTATGCCGCTGGACCCGGCCGTCGTGCTCATCAACCGTCTGATGATCATTTCTGTTCTGGCCGTCACCATCTCTCTGCTGGGCATCTTTTTGCTGCTGTACGAGATGTATCAGGTGGCCCGGGAATACACCCGCAGCGCCCAGCTCGACCGGGAAAACCAGCTTCTGGCCGTGGAATCCCGCCGCTACACCGAGCTGCGGGCCTATATGGAGCAGACGCGGCATCTCCGCCACGACTTCCGCCAGCATCTCCATGTCATCGCCGGACTCACCGAGGCCGGGCAGGTAGATGAGCTGAAAAACTACCTGCACCAGTACGAATCCGAGCTGAGCGAGGAGCGCCCCACCCTCTGCGCGAATCCTGCCGTGGATGCTCTGGCCGGTCACTACGACCACGAGGCCCACAGCCTCGGCGTACCGGTGGACTGGCGGCTGGAACTGCCCCGCCAGCTGGCCATCCCGGAGGCCGACTTCTGCATGATGCTGGGCAATCTGTTGGAAAATGCTTTCCACGCCAGCCAGAAGCTGCCGCCCGAACAGCGGCAGGTGAAGGTGATGGCCCGAATGCTGAGCCCCGCCATGCTGGGCCTGCTGGTGGAGAACCGCTATGACGGTGTGCTCAAGCGCCAGCAGGGCACCCTCCACTCCACGAAACACGACGGAATGGGCATCGGCCTCGTCTCCATCCAGACGGCTGTTTCCAGATATGGCGGTTCTATGACCGTCGAGACCGAGAACGGTTTGTTCCGGGTGAATATTCTGCTGAACTTATAACCTCTCCGTCACGCCTGCGGCGTGCCACCTCCCCTATCGAGGGAGGCTGAGAGGTCATGTTATCAAAAAAGGAGGACTCCACTATGAAAATGACCCGACGCAACTTCCTCAGCGCTTCCGCTCTCACACTGCTGTCCTGCCAGCTGGCCCCCGCTGCCAGGGCAGACTGCCTTCTGTCCGACCTTTTCCACGGCGCAGACACCGCCCTGCCGCCGAAGCCTCTGACGGCAAAAGTTATGGACGCCAACCCCTTTATGGGCCGCAGCGAGTCAAACATCCACCACGACTGCTACAACACTGACTCCACCGACGCCATCCTCCCCGTGGGCATCTGCCCCGAGGTCAACGTGGCAATGGAAAAGACGAACCCCAACGCCTCCCCGGCCATCTTCTTCGACAACTTCGATAACCCCGTCAGCCCGTTCCTGGGCGGTCTGGCCATCCGTGACCTCGACGCAGAAGAAGTCCGCACCATCGGCTTTTTCTCTCCCGCCAAGCACGACGGCGGCGGCTATCTCATCCAAAGCTCCTATTCCTTTGTGGACGGGCGCAACCTCATCGTCTGCCCCACCAGCCACAACCATGTGCTGATGCTTCGCGCCACCGACGAGAACGGTACGCCTCTGCCGGTTTTTGAAAAGGTACTGGACATCAACATCAAAGAGGCTGCCGAGCGGGTGCTTGGCCGCAGCCTCGAGCAGAACCTGCTCTCCATCGTCTTTGACTACGACGGCAATCTCTGGTTCGTCACCGGCGGCTTCCGCATCTACCCCAGCCGCGGCCAGCAGGGCGCGATGGGCTACATCTCCCACAATGCCATCGACGCCATCCTTGCCGGCGGCACTGCCGACCTCGACCACGAAGTCCATGTCTACGCTCCCGCTCCGGGCGAGGGTGCTGAAAACGGCATTGCCTCCTGCCGGGAGGGTGCGGTCATCCTGACGAACCTTGCCTGCTACCTGCTGCGTGCCAACGGCGGCGTTGAAGTCGTCTGGCGCACCCCCTACGACAGCGTGGGCGCAAAAGACAGCCGCGAAGGCGCTGCCACCACCGGCGGCGGTCTGGCATGGGGCGGCGGCTGCTCGCCCTCTCTGAGCCGGGAGCTGGTCTTCTTCACCGACAACCTCGAGACCGTCAGCCTGATGGCTGTGGACATCCACACCGGCGAAGTCGCCGCCAGCCACCCGGTCATCGACGAGCTGCCCGCCAACATGCCGGTGTCGGTGGAAAATTCGGCCATCGTCTACGACCACGGCAATGGCCGGGTCAGCACCATCGTCTGCAACTGGTTCGGCGCAGGCAGCCCCAACCTCGCAAAGCCCGACAGTGACTCGTCCATCCAGAGCTACGAGAACATCTACGACCGTAACTGGCTGCTCAAGGGCAACTGCATGATCATGCCCGGCGTCGAACGGGTGGACACCATCCGCACCGCCGACGGCTGGACCATGAAGAGCATTTGGTGCCGCGACGACCTCAGCGACACTTCCATGATGAAGCTCTCCACCGCCACCGGCTATATCTACGGCTTCGTACAGGACGTGGACAGCGGCATGTGGCAGTACATCGTGCTGGACTTCGACACCGGAAAGACCGTCCTCACTGTGGACGTTGCCTCCCTCTACGGCTACAACAACATGGCCATCGGCATGTACGCGGGCCGTGACGGCAACAAGCTCTACTGCCCCACCGGCTACAAAGAGCTGCTCCGCCTGCAGGACCGCTTCGTCTTCCTGCCCGAGATGCCCTACCGGAAGGTCGATCTGGACAAGACCTCCCGCCGGGTGCTCTCGGCGGCAGAGTTCCAGGCCGCAGGCGCGCCGGCACCCCCGCAAGCTGGCTCCACACCGCCACCCTCGACAACCTCCACCCCGCGACTACTGTTTCTTTCCGCATCAACGGCCTGACCGGAAATGCCGCCGACTATAAGCTCTTCGCCCTCGGCACGGATGGCCGCTACCACGAGGTGTCCGACTGGCACTTCGACGATGCCCCGGCCCGTCTCAGCGCGAAGAAGGTCTACACGATCTGCCTCACCGCACAGGACGGCGGCAGCTTCGACCTCTCGCCCGACGCCAAGGAAGTCACCCTTTCCATCGTTCTGGCCCGCTGAATCTGACAAAGCAGGAGACTCCCGCCATGAAAATGACCCGCCGCGATTTCCTCAAGCTCTCCTCTGCCGCTGCCGCCGCCTGCGGCGTCACGCTGCTGCCGGCCCAGAAAGCCGATGCTGCTTCTGCCATCCAGACCCTGCTGGAAGAAGCTTATCTCTACGCCTTCCCGCTGGTGCTCGTGGACGCCACCAAGACCGTCTCCACCAACACGAAGACCGCTTCCGCCAGCCGCGCCCCCGTCAACCAGTTCATCCACGCCCGGAAGCTGCTGGACGCTTCCAGCCGCACGGTCGTCAGCCCCAATGTGGACACCATCTACACGCAGGCGTGGCTGGACGTCAGCGCCGAGCCTCAAATCTACGTCGTGCCGGAGGCGACCGCTTTTTCAACGTGCAGGTACTGGACGCATGGACGAACACCGCCGCCGTGCTGGAAGCACCCGGGGCCTACGCCATCGCCTACTCGAGCTGGGAGGGCACGCTGCCCGAGGGCGTCCGGCGCATCGACATTCCCACCCGGACGGTCTGGACCATCGCCCGCATCATGCTCTCCGGGCCGGACGACCTGCCGAACGTGGCGGCGCTTCAGGGCCGGATGCAGCTGATGCCCCTCTCGGCCTACCCGCCGGGCTGGCCGCTGCGCCGGAAGGGAGCTATTCTCCGGAGAACGATTTCGTCCCGGTGCAGAAGGTACTCGCCATGACGCCGCAGGAGTTTTTCGACACCGCCAACCGGCTGATGGAGACAGACCCGCCCGCCGAGGCGGACGCGCCTCTTCTCCGCAGCCTCGCGGCCCTTTCCGTCGGCCCGGGCCAGCAGTTCGACGCCTCCGCCCTCGGCCCTCTCGGCGGGCTGCGCTGGAAGCGGCTGCTCCTTCAGCTCAAGAGCAGCCTCCGGGCACAGGCAGCACGCTATTCCCGCCAGATGGGCCAGTGGATCTACTATGGCGACCCCATCGGCAATTTCGGCACCGCCTACGACTACCGGACGATGGTCGCCCTGATGGGCCTCGGGGCCAACACCACCGACATCGCCATCTACCGCGCACCTCCACCGACAGCGCCGGGGCCGACCTTACGGGCCAAAAGACCTACACGCTCCACTTCGACGCCCTCCCGCCCACAGTGGGCAACGGCTTCTGGTCGGTGACGCCTACGGCGAGGACAACTTCCTCATCGACAACCCCATCAGCCGCTACTGCGTGAACGATCGTTCCGGCCTCCATCGGAACGCCGACGGCTCGGTGGACGTTACCCTCTCCAAGGACGCGCCCGAGGACACTACCAACTGGCTCCCCGTCTCGGACGAAAAATTCCACCTTTTCCTCCGCATCTATAAGCCCGACTGGACGGCGCTGGACAGCTTCCCGCCGCCGGTCATCTCTGTGAAGTAGCAAAAACGCATCTGCGTCTCGGCGCAGATGGCGTTTTCATCGTTACAGCGTTTTACAGGGTGCTCAGCAGGCGGTGGCGCCGTTCTGGTCGGCGGCATAGCGGGTGGTGCGGTTGACCTGATTGTCCAGCGGCAGGCCCTCAGCGTAGCGCTTGAGGTTGTGGATGAAGATGTCCACGATGTTGTCCAGCGTCTTGGGCAGGCTGAACTTGCCGGAGTTGTGGGGCGTGATGATAGCGCCCGGCTCACCCCACAGCGGGTGGTCGGCAGGCAGAGGCTCCGGGTCGGTGACGTCGAGGCCCGCGCCGAAAATTTTGCCGCTGCGCAGGGCCTCCACGAGGGCGTCGCTGTCCACGGTGGTGCCGCGGCCCACGTTGATGAGGATGGCACCGTCCTTGCAGCGGGCGAAGCGCTCGGCGTTGAACAGCTTGTTGGTCTCAGGGGTGCCGGGCAGGCTCAGAGCGATGAGGTCGGCCTCGGGCAGCTCCTCGTCCAGTTGGCTCTGGGCCACCACACGCAGGCAGTAGTCCGGGCAGGGCGTGTCGGGGTGGACCGTGCGGCGGACGCCCACCACCTCAGCGCCCAGCATATGGGCGCGGCGGGCGAAGTTCGGAGCCGATGTCGCCCATGCCGACGCAGACGCACCCGCGCCCGGTGATGCCCCTCGACGGGGCGGTCGATGGGAGCCCACTGGCGCTGGTTCTGGCGGTCGCGGTAGAGGAACATATCCTTCTGGATGCCCAGCCACATGGCCAGCATCCACTCGCTGATGGCCAGACCGTAGGCACCGGTGGCGTTGGTCACCATGCAGTTTTCGGGCAGGACGCCGGGCTTCAGGTAGGCGTCGGGGCCGGCGGAGTTGGACTGGAACCACTCGATGTGCTTGTTCTGGCTGATCATTGACACCGGTGCGTTGCCCAGCACGACATCGGCCCAGAGCACATCTTCGGCGTGGACGTCGTCCAGCGCGTTGAAACGGAATTCAAATTCCGGCACGGATGCCTCCAGCGCGGCGCGGTGGGCGTCGTTCAGGGGCAGACATACCAAAACTTTTTTGTGCATAAGGATACCCTCACTTCCTGTGTATTCTTCTATAAGAATACTCTCCCCCGCCCCGCTCCGCAAGAGGCAAAATGGCCGCTTTCTTAAGAATTCCTTAGGATTTTATCCCACAAATCCCAAGAAGTATGTGATAAGCTGTCCACAATGCAGAAAATCTGCTATACTGACACTATGCAATACAGGAAAGGAATCATAGACTATGCAGACCATCATGATCGTAGAGGATGACCCGGACATCCGGGACGGCGTGCGCATCCTTCTGTCCGGGGAGGGCTACCGCATCCTCGAAGCCGAAAACGGCCCCCGCGCCCTCAGCCTGCTCACACCGGAAGTCGATCTGGTCATCCTCGACATCATGATGCCCGGCATGAGCGGCCTGCGGGTCTGCGAGGAGATACGAAAGACCTCCACCGTCCCCATCCTCTTTCTCACCGCAAAATCGCAGGAATCCGATAAGCTTCTGGGCCTGACGGCGGGCGGCGACGACTATCTGTCCAAGCCTTCTCCTTCGCGGAGCTGAGCGCCCGGGTCAAGGCTCTGCTGCGGCGCTACTGCGTCTATCAGGGCAAAGACCAGGTCGAACCTCACCACCCCAGGCCCGACGCCCAGATACTGGAGCTCCACGGCGTGCGCATCGCGCTGGACTGCAACCGGGTCTGGGTGGACGAGCAGGAGGCCGACCTGACCGAGACCGAGTACAAGATCCTCAAGCTGCTGATGCAGAGCCCCCAGCGCATCTTCCCCGGTGCAGGTCATCTACGAGACCGTGTGGGGCGAGCCGTATTTCTACGTCTCCAACGGCACCGTCATGGTGCATATCCGCAATCTGCGGATGAAAGTAGAGCATAACCCTCAGAATCCTCAGCGCATCTGCACTGTCTGGGGCAAAGGCTACCGCTTTGCGGCGCAGGAGGACGGCAATGGCAACACCTGAAAAGCACGGTCTGGCGAAACAGTTCACCCGGCTCATCATCTTGTCGGGGCTGGCGAGCTTTCTGCTGCTGGGCTTTCTGCAGGTGGTGCTGAACAAGGGCCTCCGTCTTTATTTCGACCAGCCCGAGGTTCAGACCAAAGCTTCCCAGTATCAGGTCAACGAGCTGCAGAACTATATCACCGAAAATTCCCTTTCCAGCACAGACATCAAAAAGCTCACCGACTGGACGCGGAGCCATCGCTATAACCTGTTGGAGCTTTACCGCGACCAGAAGCTCATCTATTCGTCCTACGCCCCCCGCCACTACTACAAGAACAACGACCCGGAGGCCCCTAAGCTGACCGACAGTCACCAGCACGGCCCCTTCTACGACTGGTCGCCCGTCTACACCCTGAACTTCTCGGACGGTGAGATCACGGCCCTGCTCTACTACAACGGTTTCGACGCCTGCTACAGCACTGGCTGTGATCTCCTGCTCATCATCTGCCTCGCATCCTTCCCCCTCTTTTTCCTCTGGGGGAGCCGGGGCATCGTGAAGTACATCGTCCAGCTCAGTGAAGAAATTCAGGCCATGGAGGTGGCGACCTCGACCACCCCATCACGGTGCAGGGCAGCGACGAGCTGACGACGCTGGCGTCCAGCCTCGACTCCATGCGTCTCACCCTCCGCCAGCAGCACGAGGACGAGGCGGCGGCCGCCGCCAAGGTGAAGAACCTTATCACCGAGATGAGCCACGACCTCCGTACGCCCCTGACCACCCTGCTGCTCTACACCGAGATCCTTCGCCACCGCAAATATGAGACGACGGCGCAGGCCGAAGATTACCTTGCCAAGATAGACACCAAGGCCCGCCAGCTCAAGCAGCTGTCGGACAACCTCTTCGAATACGCCCTCGTCACCCGGGATACCGTGGCCGTCCTCGACCCGCCGGCCCGCTTCTCCCAGATATTCGAGGAGCCGCTGACCGAGATGGTGGGCGAGCTGCAGGAGCGTGGCTTTGCCTGCGCCCTCGAGCTGGGCGAGGAAGACGACACCCTCACCGTAAAAGAGCAGTACGTCCGCCGCATCCTCGACAACATCACCTCGAACCTGCTCAAATACGCCGACCCGGTGCAGGACATTTCCGTCCGCTTCGTCAAAGAGAACGGCAAAGCCGGGCTTGCCTTTGAAAATGCCGTCCTCCCCGGCCAGCACCGCACCGACAGCACGAAGGTCGGCCTCACCAGCATCGAGACCATGATGGAAAAGATGCACGCAGCATGCCGCATCAAGCAGAGCGGCGAACGCTTTTGCATCACGCTGCTGTTTCCCATAGCCCTCTCAGTCACGCCGCAGGCGTGACTGAGAGGGTTTCATAAAAAATTCAAACCTCTTAAGTCCTTCTTAATAAATTTCTCGGGCATTTCCTAAGATTTGGAATGTATACTTCTCCCTGTCAGATGGGGAGAAGTGCTCCCCGCGAAATCTCTTAGGAGGGGCAAATCACCATGCTATCAAAAAGAAACCACAGGACAAGGTCGATCCTGAATATCTCGTCGGTCTTGACACGGCCTCTGCCCAGCCGGCTCCGGCGGCGTGAAGCCCTTTATCAAAAAGCACTGGAAGCCCATCACCGCCGCCATCTGCGCGGCTGCGGTGGCCGCAGCCGTGCTTGTCCCGAAGAACAGTGCAAAGCCCGCTGCCGCCAGCGCCCAGTATGTTGAGACGAGACCCGAAAAGCGGAACATCGTCAACAGCTACAGCGCCGACGGCACCATCACCGCCGCCGACACCTACACCGTCAAGCCGATGGTCAAGGGTACTGTCCTGACCGCCGACTTCGAGGTGGGCGACACGGTCAACAAGGGCGATGTGCGTCATCTACGATTTGAGCTACCTCGAGATGACGCTGGACGTCGATGAGCTGGACATTCTCGACATTCAGGTGGCCAGAAGGCCGAGATCACCGCCGACGCCATCAGCGACCGCACCTTTGAGGGCATCGTCACCAGCATCTCCTCTGCAGGCACCACCAGCGGCGGCACCACCACCTATCCCGTCACCATCCGCATCGACGACACCGGCAGCCTCATGCCCGGCATGAATGCCACTGCCGCCCTTGACATTCCCCCTTGCCGGCGTTATATTATTGTTAAGGCGACAGCCGGTTTCGCCGTCTTTCGCCTCATATTAAAATCGCTCTTGTTTTATAGCTGTCTGGACTTTACACAAAATTTGGGAAAGACCCATTTTTGTCTAACTTTTGGGGTTCATTTCAGTATCCGGAGTCTCTTTTTTGGCATTTTCTTCAATGTTTTTGCAATTGGAATCTATAGTTTCGATAGCTGTTTTCTTTCAACGGCATGGATAAGCTAGGCCTTATTGCTTTGCAGAAACAGCGCATCACCCGAAATTTTAATTATTTTTCGCTCTGATTCTGATATATTATCGTTAAGACATCGATTTCGGAGGTCCACATGGATACAAGTATTTTCCGTTATGTCTCGAGGTAGAAAAATACAGAAACATTACCCAGGCGGCGAAG
>ENA-OQCN01000182-OQCN01000182.1-human-gut-metagenome-genome-assembly--contig:-NODE-182-length-32527-cov-8.367006_pt1 | contig 32527 bp, 38 predicted proteins | sample MGYA00242497_ERZ504576 | MGnify/ENA primary metagenome ERZ504576 (study PRJEB26092, sample SAMD00036296) | human gut metagenome | host: Homo sapiens | study: EMG produced TPA metagenomics assembly of...
CGGCATTATTTGGGGGTATATTTGTTTTGATAGGAATTGTGTTTTTTATCACACGAACTGAAATTCACAAGTTAAGAGATAAAAGTATTATTGATGAAATAAGAATGGATATTGTATAAATGTCAATTCAAGTTTGCAGAACATGACCAAAATAAAACCAGTTCGTAAAATGATATTTTTACGAACTGGTTTTTGCGTTGCATTTTCAAATGATATTTATCTATTTTGTAATTAGCCGAAATATCTGTCAAGAAGTCCCTTAAGGGCTCTCCCGTGTCTAGCCTCGTCTCTAGCCATCTCATGAACTGTATCATGGATTGCATCGAGGTTATTCTTCTTAGCACATTTAGCAAGGTCAGTCTTTCCTGCTGTAGCACCGAACTCACAGTCAACTCTCCAAGCGAGGTTGTCCTTTGTAGTAGCCTTCATGTTAGGCTCAAGGTCCTCACCGAGCATCTCTGCAAACTTAGCTGCATGCTCAGCCTCTTCGTAAGCTGCCTTCTCCCAGTAGAGACCAATCTCAGGATATCCCTCGCGATGAGCTACACGAGCCATGCAAAGATACATACCTACCTCAGAGCACTCGCCCTCGAAGTTAGCCTTTAACTGCTCGAAGATGTATTTCTTATCTTCATCAGAGATTTCAGGATTGTTCTTAACAGTTGAAGCGTATACTCCAACTCATGCTCTGCAGCAAGTGTTAAATCTCCCTCAACCTTCTTGAATTTATCTGCGCCAACGTGGCATACCGGACACTCTGCCGGTGGATTCTCTCCCTCATAAACGTATCCACAAACTGTACAAACCCATTTTGCCATAATAATGTTCCTCCTTTTAAAGATAGTAAATAAATGTTTAATTGTTGTAAAAATTGTCAGGCTCTAGGAAAGCTCATTCTTGCAATCCGGACAAAGTCCCGTAAACGAAACTGAGCAGCTCTCAATGGCTAAATCAGTGGATTCCTGCACCTGTGTCATCAGCTCATCGGCGAAGTCCAAATCGATATCCATCACGCGTCCGCAGCCTCTGCATATAAAGTGATAATGAGGCGCTGTGTTGTAATCGTAATGGTCAGGACCGACTCCGGTCGAAATCTTGATGATCTCACCAATTCCTCAAGCAAGGAAAGGTTTCTGTAAACAGTTCCAAGACTGATGTTTGGAAATTCTTTTTTGATATTCTGATAGATAGTTTCAGCAGTCGGATGATCGGTCCGGCTCGCCAGAAAGTTGACTATCGACTCTCTTTGACGACTATACTTAATCATATGAATCTCCTTTTAAATGAAATCAGGAATTGTTACTGATATCAATATACACGATAGTACTATAATTGTCAAGAGAAAAATAAGAATAATTCCTATTTTATTTTTACAAGATGGCTCGAATAGCTATAAATCAAGTATAAATTAATAACGCGCATAATATCACTGCTTCACTCATAGAATAGTACAAAACGCGCAGGCGGGTAAATAAGCATGAAGAGATTCGTTACATACCTGTATTTATATGATGGCAGAATAAAAGGAAATAATGCAGGCTTTATAAAAGTTGAAATAAACGGAGAAAAAAGTGCATTTCTCGTACAGATAAAAAATCTCGGAAAATACTCCGGAAAAGGAAAAGTGTACCTGGTATATGAAGCGGAAGAATCCATAGAGGCAGGAGAGCTTACGGTAAAAAACGGTGAAGCGCGAGAGATATATAATGTAGATACCGAAAACGTAAAGGACAGTGGAAAGACATTTTTGCAGGTGCTCGGTGTAAGGATAGAGCTGGAAAATGCAGATGAAAAATTTCTGGCAAGCTGCTGGACGGATAACACGGAAGCAGTTATAGGAAAACCACTCAAGGTACAAGCAGATTTATCAAATAAGAAAAACCCTGTATCGATTCCTAAGCCTGAACCGGGCTGCCAGAAAGAAATCCATAGTCAAAATGTTGATGACAGTCAGGACAAAATCCGGCGCATAGACATATCAGAGCTTCGCACGCTTCCGGCCAAAAACTGGTACATAGTCAACAACAGTTTTCTTACACACGGTTACGCAAACTATAAGCATCTCGTCATCAAAACGGATACAGATGGCAGGAAATATCTCGGAGTGCCGGGCGTGAGCGAGCCGCAGGAGCGCATGCTGGCAGGGATATTCGGCTTCACGGAATTTGAGCCGGCCGCACCGGCAAATGCAGCGGATGTCGATAGCGGAGTGTTCGGATACTGGTTCTGCCAGCTGTAGTTTTTATAGATTGTAAGAAAATGTCCTTTCCTCTGCACAAAACCACAGAAATTGTGTATAATTAAAGCTAACAAAAGAAAACTGTGGGAGGTGGCATTACATGAAAAATTATTCAAAGGATCCTGACAGACAGTATCATATCCAGGTCGCAAAGGGAGAGGTCGGCAGGTATGTTATCATGCCGGGAGATCCGAAGAGGTGTGTTAAAATAGCGCAGTACCTTGACAATCCGGTCTTGATAGCTGACAACAGGGAGTTTATCACATACACCGGCACATTGGATGGAGTGAAGGTCAGCGTAACATCGACAGGCATCGGCGGACCATCCGCATCCATCGCGATGGAGGAGCTGTACAGATGCGGTGCAGATACCTTCGTGAGGATCGGAACCTGCGGAGGCATGCAGACAGATGTGAAAAGCGGTGACATCGTGATTGCGACAGGCGCCATCCGCATGGAGGGCACATCAAAGGAGTATGCGCCGATAGAGTTTCCGGCTGTGGCAGATTTAGATGTCACAAACGCGCTTGTTGCGGCAGCAAAGCAGAAAAACTTTACGCATCACACAGGCGTGGTGCAGTGCAAGGATGCATTTTACGGACAGCACGAGCCTGAAAAAATGCCGGCAGGCTACGAGCTTATCAATAAATGGAATGCATGGAGGATGCTTGGCTGTCTTGCGTCAGAGATGGAGTCAGCCGCGCTTTTTGTCGTTGCGGCAAAGCTTGGAGTCAGGGCAGGCTCATGCTTCCTTGTGGTCGCAAATCAGGAGAGGGAAAAGCTCGGGCTTGAGAATCCTGTGGTACGCGATACGGACATGGCGGTTCAGGTGGCGGTTTCGGCAGTGCGAAACCTCATTCGCGAGGATTGTGCCGGAGAATAAGTCAGACATAAAACACAGAAACGGAGAACAGACATTGGATATAAATGAAATTTTAAAACACGTTGACCATACACTTTTATCCCCACAGGCTACATGGGACGAAATCAGGCAGATATGCGATGATGCGATAAAATATCACACAGCATCGGTCTGCATACCGCCGAGCTATGTAAGTCAGGCGTCAAAGTATCTGGGCGAAAGGGTAAAGGTCTGTACAGTGATAGGCTTCCCTAACGGATATTCGACCACTGCGGTGAAAGCCTTTGAGACAGAGGATGCCCTTGCAAACGGAGCGAAGGAGATAGATATGGTCATCAATATCGGCTGGCTCAAGGATAAAAGGTATGAGCTGATAGAGGATGAAATAAAGAAGCTCAAGTCCATATGCAAGGATAAGGTGCTTAAAGTCATTATCGAGACCTGCTTTCTCACAGATGATGAGAAAATCAGGATGTGCGATATCGTGACGAGCGCAGGGGCTGATTACATCAAGACATCTACAGGCTTTGGCACGGCAGGTGCGACCTTTGACGATATAAAGCTGTTTTCAGAGCATATCGGAGAGGGTGTGAAGATGAAGGCTGCCGGAGGAATTTCTTCATTAGATGATGCAGAAAGATTTCTCGAGCTTGGCGCTGACAGGCTTGGGACAAGCCGTGTGGTGAAGCTCATTAAGGCTATGGACTGAATTTTCGTATACAATAAATAACCGGGGAATTATATATGGATAAAAAAACAATTGAAAAATTGATTGATACAGCCATTGCACAGCTTGACTTTTCATATGCGCCGTACTCAGGCTTCAATGTCGGTGCGGCTCTTTTAGCAAAAATCAGGCAGTCTACACCGGTTGCAATATAGAAAATGCAGCCTACACACCGACAAACTGTGCGGAAAGGACAGCATTTTTCAAGGCTGTGAGTGAAGGCGTGCGGGATTTTGAGGCAATCTGTATCGTGGGCGGAAAGAACCAAAAAGCGACAGGTTATACAGCGCCATGTGGAGTATGCCGCCAGGTTATGATGGAGTTTTGCAATCCGAAGACCTTTAAAATAATACTGGCGATTGACAGGGAAAATTATAGGATTTACACACTGGAGGATATGCTTCCACAGGGGTTTGGACCTGCGAACCTTGAGTAGAGCGACCTGTAGCTGTACCTTTAAGGGGCTGTATAATGGGCTGTAATAGTTGTTGATTATATGGTGGTGTGAACATTAGCCGCCTCAACAGGAAGTGGGAAACCGGAAATGGGGGAAATATGGAGAGAGAAGAGAATATAAGAGACAATATAATAAAGCTGCCGAAAATTGAGCTTCACTGCCATCTGGATGGCTCATTAAGCCGTGAATTTGTCGAGAAAAGGCTTGGCAGGACGGTGCAGGAGGCAGAGCTTAGCGTGTCGGATGACTGCACAAGTCTGGCACAGTATCTGGAGAAATTTGACTTGCCGGGGCAGTGCATCCAGGATGAAAATGGGCTTGAGGGAGCCGCCTATGATGTGCTTAAGGGCATGCACCGGGAAAACGTCATATACGCGGAAATCCGTTTTGCACCGCTGCTTTCAGAGAATGAGCGGATGAGCTGCGAGCGCGTGATAGAGGCTGCACTTAAGGGACTTGAGAGAGGTAAAAAGGATTTTGGCATAGAATATGGGCTTATTGTGTGCGCCATGAGGCATCACAGCGAGGAACAAAACAGACGAATGCTGCACACCGCAAGGGAATTTTTAGGCGCGGGTGTGTGCGCGGCAGACCTTGCAGGTGCTGAGGTGCCTTACCCTATGTCCGGCTTCATGGAGCTTTTCAAATATGCAAAGCAGCTTGGGCTGCCTTTTACAATTCATGCGGGAGAGTGTGGAAATGCACAGAATATCATAGATGCAGTGGAGGCCGGCGCGGCCAGGATAGGCCATGGAATAGCCATGAGAGGTCACGGTGATATGGAAAGACAGCTTTCGGCAAAGGGCATAGGCATCGAGCTTTGTCCGATAAGCAATCTGCAGACAAAGGCGGTGGCTTCAGCAGACGAATATCCCATCAGGGAGTTTTTGGACGCGGGATTAAAGGTCACAATAAACACAGACAACCGCACCGTAAGCAACACAACTTTATCTAAAGAGCTTGAGTTCATAGAAAAAACCTATGGCATACGCGAAGAGGAGCTGCCGCTTATGATGAAAAATGCACTGGATGTGGCATTTGCAGATGATGCAGTGAAGGAGCGGATTTTCAGACAGCTGGTATAGTGCCGTGAGGCTTATGGAGATTTAACATTTAACAGCAGCACAAATTTACGGACGGAAAATGGAGGTATGACACCATGAAGAAATATAACAGAATTTTTGTGATAGTCCTGGACTCTCTGGGAATCGGTGCAATGCCGGACTCGGAAAGGTTTGGAGACACAGATGTAGACACCTTTGGACATATACTTGAGAGGATGCAGACTCTCGACATCCCAAATCTTACAAGGCTTGGGATGCTCAATCTGCACTGTGGCGGTCAGATGCAGCCGACTGCTGAGCCAATCGGCAGATTTACGCGGCTGGCAGAGGCGAGCAACGGCAAGGACACGATGACAGGCCACTGGGAGATGATGGGCATAAAAACCGAAAAGCCGTTTAAGACCTTCACAGAGCACGGATTTCCACCGGAGCTCATAGCTGAGCTTGAGAAGCAGTGCGGAAAAAAGGTCATAGGCAACAAGAGCGCCAGCGGCACTGAGATAATCGAGGAGCTCGGAGAGGAAGAGATAAAAAACGGTTCGATGATTGTATACACGTCAGCGGATTCGGTGCTTCAGATTTGCGGTAATGAGGAGACCTTTGATTTACAGAATCTCTACCGCTGCTGTGAGATAGCCAGAAAAATAACACTCAAGGACGAGTGGAGAGTAGGGCGCGTCATTGCAAGGCCATATGTGGGAAAGAAAAAGGGTGAGTTCGTGCGAACCTCAAACAGGCACGACTATGCGCTTAAGCCTACAGGTCTTACTGCATTAAATGCATTAAAGGACAGTGGACTGGATGTCATTTCAGTCGGCAAAATCAATGATATTTTCTGCGGAGAGGGTATTACAGAGGCATTCCGTTCAAAAAGCTCGGTTCATGGAATGGAGCAGACCATTGATATTTGTGAGAAGGATTTTAAAGGGCTGTGCTTTGTGAATCTGGTCGATTTCGATGCACTGTGGGGACATCGCAGAAATGTGACAGGCTACGGAGAGGAAATTGAGAAATTCGACAAAAATCTGGGCATTTTAATGGAAAAGCTAAGGGATGATGATCTGCTCATACTGACCGCAGACCACGGAAACGACCCTACCTACAAGGGAACGGACCACACACGCGAGTATGTGCCTTTTATCGCGTATTCAAAGAGCATGAAGGGCGGCGGCGCAATTGAGGAGGAAGCCACCTTTGCGGTGATTGGAGCCACAATTACTGACAACTTCGGCGTAAAAATGCCGGATGGTACCATCGGACATTCTATTCTTGAAGAGCTTTAATGGGTAATATCTCAGGAATTTTTTAAACTTAAACAGAAAATATATGGAGAAAAAAATGAACAGTATATATGAAAAACTCACCACATGCCTTGCAAGTGTGCGTGAAAAAACAGATTTTGTACCGGAGACAGCCATAGTTTTGGGCTCGGGACTTGGAGACTATGCAGAGCAGATTAAGATAGAGACAACCATAGATTACAAGGATATCAAGGGCTTTCCAACATCCACAGTTCCCGGACACAAGGGCAGGTTTGTATTTGGATATGTGGATAGTGTGCCTGTTGTCATCATGCAGGGCAGAGTCCATTATTATGAGGGGTATCCGATAACAGACGTTGTGCTGCCGACACGCCTCATGGGAATGATGGGCGCAAAAAAGCTGATACTCACAAATGCGGCAGGCGGCCTCAATACTGATTTTAATCCGGGAGACTTTATGTTGATTTCGGACCATATCGCGACATCCATACCAAGTCCACTGATCGGAGCCAATATTGATGAGCTGGGCGAGCGTTTTCCGGATATGAGCGAGGTATACAGCCGCAGAATGAGGGAAATCGTAAAAGAAAAGGCAGATAAGCTGGCATAAAGCTGAGAGAAGGAGTCTACGTACAGCTCACAGGCCCGCAGTATGAGACTCCGGCCGAGGTCAGGATGTGTAAAATCCTCGGAGGAGATGCCGTCGGAATGAGCACAGCCTGTGAGGCACTTGCAGCGCGTCATATGGGACTTGAGGTTTGCGGAATCTCATGTATCACAAACCTGGCAGCAGGACTATCCGACAAAAAGCTCAACCACAAGGAAGTGCAGGAAACCGCAGACCGCGTGGCAAAGCAGTTTACAGAACTGATCACTGCTGTGGTGAGAGCAGTGTAAATGTTTAGAAACTTGACAATAAATCGTATCATAGCGTATACTTTAGAATCCTAACAGATGGGATGGAGGATTTCAATGTTAAATATATATTTAGGGGATATGGAAAATGCAATTTACCATCCTCCGGTGTATTTTGATAACACATATGAAGATGAATGGATAACGGATGAGCTGTCTGTCAAAATGATAAAAGATATAGATAAATCAGACGTCATTGGACCACATCTGGTACAAAGCCCGATACTGGGACCGATATCCACAAAGGAATTGTCCGGTGGAGTGAAAACCCTTATGCTGATGGCTTTTGATGATAGCGGAAAAATTTTTAACGCTTCAGCGTGTGGTGATAACTGCGCAAAGTGGATATTGAGAATTGCGGGCAAAAAGAATCTGACAATTAATCTGCATCATATAATGGATTTTGGTAAAGATTTTGAGGCAAAGATACTGAATACAGGAGAGATGGTTCACAGTATGGCTGAATTCATCAGTGTTGCAGGTAAATATGTATAGGAGAAAGTATGAAGGGTAAGCATAAAATTGTTGTGAAAAACAATAGACTTCATTATGAATTTGAAATAAAAAGAAATATCACGATAATAAAAGGGGACAGTGCTACAGGGAAAACAACACTCATAAATATGATCAGACAATTTGCAAACCTTGGTAATGCAAGCGGAATTGAAATCGAATGTGATGCCCCGTGCACAGTTCTTGAGGGAAATATGTGGCAGATGCTGCTCAAAAATTTATCAGGAAATATCATTTTTATTGATGAAGAGAATCAGTTTATAAGACAGCAAGAGTTTGCTGAACTTGTAAAGGTGTCAGATAATTATTTTGTGATAATAACAAGAGAAAATCTGTACAATCTACCATATAGTGTTGAAGAAATATATGGACTGTATTCTTCAGGAAAGTATCAGAACACAAAGCAAATATATCAGGAGATGTATCATATTTATCCTTTAAATCAGGATCTTTCATGTAAACCTGACAAAATAATTGTTGAAGATACAAATTCTGGATATGAGTATTTCAAGGCAATATCGAAAGAAAAAAATATAGTGTGTGAAAGCGCTGGTGGAAAAACAAAAATATTTGCTATGCTAGAACAACTAAAAGCTGAAACAGAGAGTATTTGTGTAATAGCCGATGGTGCAGCAATTGGCCCGGAAATGGATGCATTATATAAAATGTCTGTGGAAAAAGGCAATATAAAGTTATATCTGCCGGAATCATTTGAGTGGATTATACTCAGTTCTGAGTTGCTTGAAGACAAAGAGATTAAGGATATTATGGACAAACCTGAGAATTATATAGAAAGTCAGGAATATTTCAGTTGGGAGCGATTTTTTACAAAGCTGCTTGTGGATAAAACAGCAGGAACATACCTGAAATATCAAAAAGGAAAGCTTAATCCTACATATTTGCATGAGAAGAATAAAAATATAATTTTGAAAAATATAAAAAATAGTATAGATTTTTAAAAAGTATGATAAATTGGCGCAGAAATTGTTTCCTGCGCCAATTGTTATGTTAAATTATAAATGGGCTCATTTATTAACGAGCCCGTAAATATAGTGATTACACCACTTCCCATGTAGTATAAGATAATCATGCAATAGTCCCTCCTGCACGAAGCCAAGCCCATTAAGAAGCTTCATAGAAGGCACATTCCCCGGGTGGACAACCGCTGTCACCTTGTGCATGCGAAGCTCGTTAAAGGCAAGCTTGGTGCAGAAGCCGACTGCCTCAGTGGCATACCCCATGTGGTGAAACTCACTGGAAAATTTATAGCCAATTTCACAGCTTCCGTAGAAAGCCGGAGCGATATTATGTATACACACAGTGCCGATAATCCGGCACGGATTTTCCTTCTTAAAAACATAAAATCTGAAAAGCTGTGATTTGACAGCCATATTGTATTCATATCTGAGTACCTTCTGCATATGCTTCACAGTATAAAAGTCCGGCACACGGTCTATTTCATACATTTCGAAAAGCTCTTTATCCCTATTGTAAAAATCCAAAACCTGCGGAGCGCAATCAGCGCGCAATACCTTAAGAAGCAGGCGTGGGGTTTCATATTGAAAAAACATATTTTCCTTCTTTCACATTTGGTGTATCATGATAAATAGATTATAACACATGGAGCAGACAAATATGACACAAGATGAAAAATATATGAAACAGGCAATAAAACAGGCAAAAAAAGCATATGCACTTGATGAGGTGCCGATAGGCTGCGTAATTGTAGCCGGTGACAAAATCATCGCACGCGGTTACAACCGCAGAAATACCGACAAAAATCCACTCGCTCACGCTGAGCTTTCTGCCATCCGTAAAGCCAGCAAAAAGACCGGAGATTGGCGTCTTGAGGAATGCACCATGTACGTCACCCTTGAGCCTGTCAGATGTGTGCCGGAGCAATAGTACAGGCACGTATTCCCAGGGTGGTAATAGGAGCAATGAATCCGAAAGCAGGCTGTGCAGGCTCAATCATCAATCTACTGCAGATGCAGCAGTTCAACCATCAGGTGCAGACAGATATAGCATCTGCGGTGACGAATGCAGCACCATGCTCTCTACCTTTTTCAAGGAGCTGCGAAAGAAGCGCAAGCTTCAAGGGTAGTAAATAAATTGTGGTTGAAACCACAACGTAAGGCACGTAAGCCTGGGTACCGGACGCACACGTACTCTCCTGAAGCGCGAATAGCAAGAAGTTTAGATACTGTAGAAATTATGCCCATGAGACACAGAAACGCCCCGGCATGGACGCAGGGGCGAGGAGAACCGCGCCATGGACGGCGCGTTTCGACGGTTTCGTCAAGCATAGAAAAACATCAAGCATAATTTCGTACAGTATCTTAGCCACGTAGCGTAGCGATGGCGGGAGAGTACGTGTGAGTCAAGTAGTACCCGGGGCTTGCGTGCCGTACTCATACCACAAGAAGTTGCAATAAATCTTGACAAAACCCCGCATTATAGCGTATACTTAAGACTCCGAGCAGCCGGGGTGGTAGCGGTACCTTGAACCAACAATCCGCTATAGTTGGGGTGATGCTTCGTAGAGGGCTTAAGCGGTGGAGCTGCCCTCCATAAGTGGCGTTGACGTCTGGGTCTTGCGCAATGGAAATCTATGAACCGTGTCAGGGTGGGAACACAGCAGCACTAAGTAGAAGCTTTCATGTGACGCGAGGCAGCCTGGAGGGAGTTAACTGTGGAGGTAACGTCTGTTGTGATGGTTCGAAGCGAGGCGCTCGGATTTTTAGCGTATAAAAAAGAGGCGAATTTTCGGTTGTAGTGGCACGGTTTATACGCACGAAATAAAGAAAATCGAGGCATACAATGATTCAGGACATTGCACCACATACGTGGGACATAACATACAAAAACATACAGCCGGACCCGGACAGCAGGGTCCTTTTTTTTAGCAGGGGACAGCTTCTTGTGCAGCAGGCATCGGACAAGCCTGCTGACGAATCCAATCAGGATATTCATCAGATAAGCTTTCCAAGATATGAGGATATAAAAGCAGAATGCCCCGATGCTAAATATCAGTATCTGTTTACACTTGACGATACTGCATTTTTCAGGGTGGCACTGTCACATGCTGACAAAATGCATATACTGGAAGTAACAGGTGGCAAATTCATAAACCGGCACTATATGCGCAGCGCGGCACCGAAGGAGTACGTGCTTGCCGCGATAACGGGATTTCATCTGGATGGCTGGTATGATAAGAACCATTTCTGCGGCAGATGCGCCAACAGGCTGGTAGAGGACGACGTGGAGCGCATGCTCAGATGTCCGGTCTGTGGCAACATGGTTTACCCGCGCATCAATCCGGCAGTGATAGTGGGAGTTACCAATGGAGATAAGCTGCTTTTGACAAAATACAATGGCAGGGAGTATAAAAAGTACGCACTTGTGGCAGGCTTTAACGAGATAGGTGAGTCGCTTGAGGAGACTGTGCGCCGTGAGGTCATGGAGGAAACAGGACTGCGTGTGAAAAACATCAGATACTACAAATCGCAGCCGTGGGGCTTTACCGACAATATACTAGCGGGATATTTCTGTGAAGTTGACGGAACAGATGAGATTGAGGTTGACATGCAGGAACTTTCGATGGCAAAATGGGTGTCAAGAGAAGAAATACCTACATCCCTAGAGGAATTAAGCCTGACAAATGAAATGATTTCTGTTTTTCGGCTTGACAAAGGCGATTTCTGAATGTATAGTAAAACAGTAGGAAATGAAACAGAGGTGCTATAAATGAAAATTTCAACAAAAGGACGTTATGCTCTTCGCCTCATGATGGATCTTGCAGAGAACAACACTGGTTCACCCATCAGCTGAAGGATGTAGCGAAGAGACAGGATATTTCAGATAAATATCTTGAACAGATTATATCCATTTTAAACAAGGCGGGCTACGTCAGAAGTGTCAGAGGCGCCCAGGGCGGATACATGCTGAAGATGGAACCGCAGAACTACACAGTCGGCATGATTCTCAGACAGACTGAGGCAGCCTTGCGCCGGTAGCATGTATAGAGGATGACGAGATAGTCTGTGACAGACAGCAGCAGTGCGTCACATCTATTGTGTACAAGAAGATCAATGATGCAATCTCAGGTGTGGTTGACAATATCACCTTGCAGGATCTGGTAGACTGGCAGAACGAGAAGAATGGAAATTATGTCATATAAAGAAAGAAGGTTATCATAGATGAGCAGATTAATTTATTTGGATAATGCGGCAACCACACAGGTATATCCGGAGGTTGTGGATGCAATGCTTCCTTACTTTACAGAGCATTACGGCAATCCATCAGCTATATACAGCTTTGCAGATGAGGCAGAAAGAGCAGTGGATCATGCCAGAGGAGAGGTCGCAGACCTTATCGGAGCCAAGAAGGATGAAATATATTTCACAGGCGGCGGCAGCGAGTCCGACAACTGGGCATTAAAGGCCACAGCAGAGGCATATGCTGCAAAAGGAAAGCACATCATCACATCAGCCATCGAGCATCATGCAATTCTTCACACAGCACAGTGGCTTGAGAAGCATGGCTTTGAGGTGACATATGTGGGTGTTGATGAGGACGGAAAAATCAAGCTTGATGAGCTTAAGGCAGCCATCAGACCTGACACAATCCTTATCTCAGTTATGGCGGCAAACAACGAGATTGGAACTATCCAGCCGCTTAAGGAGATCGGAGAGATAGCAAAGGAGCATGGCATTTTGTTCCACACAGATGCAGTTCAGGCATTCGGACACATTCCGATTAATGTAGATGATATGCATATCGATATGCTCAGCGCCAGCGGTCACAAGCTCAACGGACCAAAGGGCATCGGTGTGATGTATATCAGAAAGGGCGTAAAAATCCGCTCATTTATCCATGGCGGAGCACAGGAGCGCCAGAGACGTGCGGGAACACACAATGTGCCGGGCATCGTAGGACTCGGCAAGGCGGTAGAGCTTGCAAAGGCCAACATGGCAGAGCGCAGTGCATATGAGACAAAGCTCAGAGACCACCTCATCGAGAGAGTGACAAGCGAGATTCCATATACACGCTTAAATGGACACAGAACAGACAGACTGCCAAACAATGCAAACTTCTGCTTCAGATTCATCGAGGGAGAGTCAATGCTTATCCTGCTTGACCAGGCAGGCATATGCGGTAGCTCAGGTTCAGCCTGCACATCAGGCTCACTCGACCCATCACATGTGCTCCTTGCAATAGGACTGCCACATGAGATAGCACACGGCTCACTGCGTCTTACATTATCAGAGAAGACCACTCTTGAGGATATCGACTATACAGTGGACAAGTTAAAGGAAATCATAGCAAGGCTCAGAAGCATGTCACCGTTATACGAGGATTTTGTAAAGAAAAACGGCAAATCTGAGGCATAAATGATCAGGTCAAAATTATAGTGACTATCACAACATTAATATATACATGAAAATTAGGAGGAACTAAGGACATGGCATACAGTGAAAAGGTAATGGACCATTTTAACCATCCAAGAAACGTAGGAGAGATGGAGAATCCAAGTGGTGTCGGCACAGTAGGAAACGCAAAGTGCGGAGACATCATGAGAATGTATCTGGATATAGATGACAACGGCATTATTCAGGAGGCCAAATTCAAGACCTTCGGATGTGGCGCAGCAGTTGCAACAAGCAGTATGGCAACAGAGCTCGTAAAGGGCAAGACAATCCAGGAGGCGCTTGAGGTTACAAACAAGGCAGTTATGGAGGCACTTGACGGACTTCCACCTGTAAAGGTACACTGCTCACTTCTCGCAGAGGAAGCAATCCATGCGGCACTCTGGGATTACGCAGAGAAAAACGGTATCAAAATCGAGGGACTTGAGAGGCCTGTAAACGATATCAGCGAGAAGGAAGAGGCGCCTGAGGAAGACTATTAATGAAAAAGAAGGTTGTAGTAGGAATGTCGGGCGGAGTGGATTCGTCAGTAGCGGCATATTTATTAAAGGAACAGGGATACGATGTCATCGGAGTCACAATGCAGATATGGCAGGACGAGGACGTATTTAAACAGTCACAGGAGGGCGGCTGCTGTGGGCTATCCGCAGTGGAGGACGCCAGACGAGTGGCGGCAGTGCTTGATATTCCGTATTATGTGATGAACTTCAAGGCTGATTTCAAGAAATACGTCATAGACTATTTCGTGTCCGAATATGAGCGTGCATACACGCCAAATCCGTGTATCGCCTGCAACCGTTATGTGAAATGGGAGTCGCTGCTTCACCGCTCGCTCGAGATAGGAGCAGACTATATAGCAACAGGCCATTATGCCCGCATAGCACAGCTTCCAAACGGCAGATACACCATAGCCAACTCAGTCACAGCGGAAAAGGACCAGACATATGCGCTTTACAATCTGACACAGGAGCAGCTTCGCCGCACGCTGATGCCTGTGGGAGAGTATGAAAAGCCACAAATCCGCCGTATCGCAGAGGAAGCAGGTCTGCCGGTAGCGCACAAGAGCGACAGCCAGGACATATGCTTCGTGCCGGATCACGACTATGCCTCATTCATTGAGAATGAGACAGGCAAAACCTATGAGCCGGGAAATTTCGTGGATGAATCGGGCAATATTCTCGGCCGTCATAAGGGCCTCATCCACTATACTATCGGACAGCGCAAGGGGCTTGGAATTACAGCCGCAACACCTTTATTCGTAAAGGAGCTGCGTCCGGCAACAAATGAGGTCGTAATCAGCACAAATGAGTCACTTTTCTCAGACACCTGTTATATCAGCGATATAAACTATATGGCACAGGAGCACATCACACCGGGCACCCGCAGCATAGGAAAGGTACGCTACTCTCACAGGGGAGCTGACTGTACACTTACCCCTATGGAAAACGGAATGATAAAATGCGTATTTGACGAGCCACAGCGCGCCATGACACCGGGGCAGGCAGCGGTATTCTATCAGGATGGGCATGTACTGTGCGGTGGAACAATTGAAAAGATGATGGTAAATTAGCAGGACTTTTGAATAGTCGCGAATATATTATAATAGAGCAGACAGCATAACTAAAATGCCGTCTGCTCTATTAAGTTATTGATTTTAGTATAGAAAGCGTGGATAGAGTTAATCGTATCATATATTTGAAGGATGGGGAAATATGTCATATGTCTGTCAGACTAGGGAAGAAAATCTGGTGAATTTAATGGGGAGATTTACCAATATGATCTTAGACCATTTGGAATCTTAATGTGTAACAACACATAAATATTGCAACGAAACAACGTATACTCTTCTTAATCTACTATTTTTTATAAGATTAGAAGAGTATATTTGCGTTTTGGCTTGTTTTTTGCTCAAAATACCGTTATACTTTACTTAAAGTGTATAAAAAATAGAGATTAAGAAAAGTATAGCGATATAATATATTTTGGGTGGAGGTGCAGGATGCTTGTAGGTAGAGAAAAAGAATTACATTTATTGCATGATATACAAAATGATGATAGCTCACATTTTGTGGCAGTATACGGGCGAAGGAGAGTGGGAAAGACCTTTCTGATACGTGAGGCTTTTGGTTATAGATTTGCATTTCAGCATGCCGGTCTGTCAGAGGGAGGAATGAAGGAACAGATATATGCGTTTACGTCATCTCTAAAAGATGCAGGGTATGAAGTGAAAAAGCAGCCCCAAAACTGGCTTGAGGCATTTGAAGCATTAAAGGATGTCATAAGATTGTCGAGTGAAAAGAAGAAAATAATATTTATTGATGAGCTGTCGTGGATGGACACACAAAAGAGTGATCTTATGGTTGCTTTGGAGAATTTCTGGAATGGATTTGCTTCTGCAAGAAAAGATATAGTCCTTATAGTGTGCGCGTCAGCCACATCATGGATGCTCTCAAAGGTCGTACACAACAAAGGTGGATTGTATAACAGATTGACAGAGCAGATACATCTGCGCACATTCTGCCTCAGGGAGTGTGAAGCGTATGTAAAAGCTGCCGGGCTGGCATTAAACAGAAATCAGATATTGCAGTATTATATGATTTTTGGCGGAGTACCTTACTATTGGGGATTTTTGAAAAAGGGATTAAGCCTTTCACAGAATATTGATAGTATATTGTTTGAAAAGGATGCGCCCCTGCGCGATGAATTTAAGTATTTATATGCTTCTGTATTCAAAAAACCGGAGAACTATGTAAAAATAATAGAAGCTCTTGGGACTAAAAAGGTTGGAATGACAAGGGAAGAAATCATTACATCGACCAAAATACCTAATTCGGGAGATCTGACAACGAAGCTCGAAGAGCTTGAAAGCTGTGGATTTATTCGCAAGTACAATGCATTTGGGATGAAAAAGAAAAATGCGATATACCAGTTGATGGATTGCTTTACATTGTTTTATTTCAAATTTTTGAAATCAGAACCGACAGATGAGCATTTTTGGACGAACCAGATTAATACGCCCGCAGTGAATACGTGGCTGGGGCTGGCGTTTGAAAGAGTGTGCATGGAGCATGTGGATCAGATTAAGTTTAAATTGGGTATTTCTGGCGTGCTGACAGAGGTAAATTCGTGGTACTGCAAATCAGATCCTGATAATGGCATTTTCGGCTCACAGATTGATATGCTGATTGCCAGAAAAGATCAGGTGATTAATTTGTGCGAGATGAAATATTCGCAGTCAGAATATACTATAACGGAGAAAGTGGACAGGAGCATTAGGAATAAAATAAGTGATCTGAGAGTGGTTTCCGGTACAAAGTATGCGATATACCCAACACTTATTACAACCTATGGTGTAGTGGAAAACTCGTATTCGCAGGAGCTGCAGTCGGTTGTTATGATGGATGATCTGTTTGCCTGAGATAAAAAATTAAAAACCCCATAAATTCCTGTTGACAGATAGGGATTCATGGGGTATATTTATATCAATAATTAATTCATACAAATACAGTATGAATATAGGAGATTAAAACAAAGCATTAACATTACAATGGCATCAAGGAGGACACAAACATGTCAAACATTTATCAGGGAACATTAGGACTTATTGGAAATACACCGCTTGTAGAGCTTACACACGTAGAGAAGGCATACGGACTTGAGGCAAGACTTCTTGCAAAGCTTGAGTACTTCAACCCGGCAGGATCAGTAAAGGATAGAATCGCAAAAGAGATGATCGAGCAGGCAGAGAGAGACGGAAAGCTCAAGCCGGGCTCAACAATTATCGAGCCAACATCAGGAAATACAGGAATCGGACTTGCCGCAATCGCAGCAGCAAAGGGATATAAGATTATCATCGTTCTTCCTGAGACAATGTCCATCGAGAGAAGAAACATCATCAAGGCATATGGCGCAGAGCTCGTGCTTTCAGACGGAACAAAGGGTATGAAGGGAGCCATCGCAAGGCAGAGGAGCTTCATGAGCAGATTCCTGACAGCTTCATTCCGGAGCAGTTTGAGAACCCTGCAAACCCGGAGGCACACAGAAAGACAACAGGTCCTGAGATCTGGAACGATACAGACGGACAGGTAGATGCATTCGTAGCCGGAGTTGGAACAGGCGGAACAATCACAGGAACAGGTGAGTACTTAAAGAGCAAGAATCCTGATGTAAAGATTATCGCAGTAGAGCCTGAGACATCAGCAGTGCTTTCAACAGGAAAAGCTGGGGCACACAAGATTCAGGGAATCGGAGCAGGCTTCGTACCAAACACATTAAATACAGAGGTATATGATGAGATTATCCCTGTATCAAATGAGGCATCATTTGAGTATGGAAAGATTATCGCAAAAGAGGAGGGCGTACTTGTAGGTATTTCTTCAGGAGCAGCTCTCTATGCAGCAATCGAGGTAGCCAAGAGACCTGAGTTCAAGGGCAAGACAGTAGTAGCACTTCTTCCTGACAGCGGAGACAGATACTACTCAACTGATCTTTTCAAAGATTAATATAGAATAGCATAAAAATATGGCTTGTGAAATTTTTCGCTTTTTCACAAGCCATTTTTTTCTTTTTGTGAAAGCATACTATCTTTTGGGCTAGTATCCATTTTGCCATTTTCAAGATATAGATAATATATTATCACTGAACTATAGATATTCACCAAGCATTTCATTAACGCAATCCCTTATATTCAGTGCGGTTTTCCTTGCCATTGTCATATTTAATCCAATTTTTTGGGCAACCGCGAGAATATCGTCCAGTTCCGGATTTACACCATTTCCATTTACCGTGGTAGCATGCTCTCCACCGATTGAATTACTGTAGGTGAGGTCATACGCCGGTGACAATTTCCAACAGCCTTCATCTTCATCATACAGATAAGTAAAATTCTTCGAATGGTCATCCCTGTTATGCGCATACACATTAAAGCACATAAGTCGATACAATTTTTCACATTCTTCCATAGATTTGGTAAGCTGGAGTGTAAGCTGCATCAGAATATCATAATCGAGATTTGGTATTCTGTGAGATGTTTCTAACAGCCCGGAAGTGGATACCATGTGAATTCTTCTGCTTCTAGAGTCATTAGTACGGTCAAATCTTTTGGTACCAAATATCCCTTCGTGCGCTCAGAGGAAAATAATCTTACGTTTTCCATTGCTATTCCGCATTCTTTGGCACACATTGCATAATCATATTCCTGTCTGCCTATAACTTTGCTATCATAAGATGACGGGAATTTGATGATCCAATCCTCTCCATCTACCTTTGTAAGTATCTTAGGTCTGGCTCCGCCGGAAGAGCCTCCCTTAGAAAACAGAAAGTCCAGATTATCGCAAGTTTCTGTGCTCAATATTTTTTCACATTCCAGTGCAATTTCATCCAACGATTTCTCATCGTGATTTTTTTCCATTGTTATAACAGGCTGGTAGGTTAAAGCTCCCATTCCGGAAGCCCCTACAATCGCAAGTCTCTCAAGGCTGCCTATATCATATGGATTTATGCCATTTTTCTTCATAAGTCTGTCAACCAACAATCTGCCCCAGCCATCAGGCAGACTATCCGCAAAAACACCAAAAAGTCCCTCGAACGGATCTATCTTTGGCATAAAAACCTTCTTTTCCAAAGGCAGCGAAAAAGGGCTTATGGAAAATCCATTTGCTAGCCAGTTACTGTCATACTCAAACGCAGCCAGACGATTTTGGTACAAAGCAATCGTTCCTACGAGTCTTTCATGATAAAAAACTTCCAGCTTATTTAGTCTGTTCATTAATTACCTCCTCGATAGATGCAAATGGCACATTATTAAACAAGTCTTCAAGTTCGTTCTCCACATCAAGAGCTATTGCAATTTTGGTCAAAGATTGCAGGGATATCTCGCCGCTCTGCTCAAATCGCTTAAGTGAACCAAGACTTACACCTGATCTTGCAGCTAATTGCTTTTGAGTAATTTTCTTTCTTTTGCGCAAGCGTACTATCTTTTGTGCAATGTTGTTATTTATTTCTGTCCATGTTTTTTGATATAAGTTAATCATGCTAATATATTATCCCTTTTTGGTATTTTTATCAAGATATAGCTAATATATTAGCTGTAAATATTTTTTGCGCTTAATTCGAAAAAATGACGTATCTTTAGATGAATTCCCCTCTCATCAGCAATCTGCTGACAAGTCTTTATATCCTCCTCAGGGAGTACATCCACGATAGAAAGCTGTGTATGCTTGATCATGCGGTTGCATTCCTCAGCAAAATCCAGCATAGCCTCATAAGCATTGTCAAAGGTTGGTCTTGTGACCTTATTGTATTCCTCGGCATTTGCAGCATTCAAGCTGATGGAAACCGAATCAATATACTCAGAAAGCTCCGGCACGATATCCCTTCCGTGATAGAGATTGCCTAGTCCGTTAGTGTTTACGCGGATAGGAAGCTTATACTTTTCCTTCACATATTTAGCTGTTTTCTCAAGGATATCCAGCGCGCAGGTTGGTTCACCGTAGCCGCAGAAGACGAATTCCTCATAGCCTGTAAATCAAATGCATCGATTGCAGCTATTATCTCATCATATGTTGGGTCCACCGTATGCCATAATGATGTCGCATCGCCTATAGCGTCCTTCTGAGAGCGTATACAGAATGTACAAGCGCAGTCGCATTTATTTGTGATATTTGCATAAACTTCGTTCTTATATGTATAGATTATATCAGCCATTATTTAGTCTCCTCCAATGTGAAAAATCTTCTCTTGAATCCGATTTTATCAAGTACCAGTCCAAGAATAACAAATATTATAGCACTTCCACCGCTTTGTATACAGCTTCCCGGAACAGAAACCGGAATTATTGCGATGAGACCGGTGAAGGCCTGCTTTGTGAAGCCATATGTGATAAAGGCCTCTGCAATGGCATAGCCGGTTGCGGAAATTGCGAAAGCTATGATTGTCGATACTACATTTCTCACGGTCACAATTTTATCTGATTTGTTGGTAAACGGGATGGATATGAGTGCCTTTATGATGATTGTTGCAGGCGCCCAGATAGGTGCGGTCAGCAAATCTGCCATGCCACCGCCGATAGCTGCGGCTGTCATTGCATACGGCCATGGAAGGAGGCACGCTGCGATATAGATAAGCTATCGCCAAAATGAATATATCCGCCATTCTGTCCAACCGGAATGTGGCATATATATGCTGTAAAAATAGTAATCATGGCTGCATGAGGGCAGTAAATGTGAGTTTTTTAACCTGTGAGTTCATAAAAATATGTTCTCCTTTGTTTTGTGTTAAGCCTAACTTAAGAGGTCAACTGACAATTCGATAAATTTTCTGCGAAGGGTGATAAGAATCACATAAACATCACATCAGCTCCCGTAAAAACTTCTCGAAATTCACTCCGTCATTCGGTGCGGTGTCATCATTCATGGTATCTGCGATGCTGTCATACAGGAATTTTCCGGCGCGCTCTGCGGCCTCCTCTGTGGAAAATCCGTTCAGCCTGCTTCCGCATATAACAGATGCAAACAGATCTCCTGTGCCGGAAAAGCTCACGTCGAAAAAGTGTGATCTGTGGGTTGTAGTACCGTTTGCGGTAGTCACGAGATTGTAGATAAAGGGCGACTTATCATCCCTGCATTTGATGCCGGTGATGATTACATCCTGATTTTTGCCGGACAGGTCTCGCAGCTTCTCGCTTATCTCTGTCGCAAGAGGCAGGAGCACATCCTTTCTCGTGTCGCTGTAAACCTTCTCGATATCATAGTCTGCCAAAAGGCATGCCTCGGTCAGATTTGGTGTGATGACATCGGCCTTCCTGGAAAGCGCCTTCATGCCATCCAAAAGAGCGGCAGAGTATATGCCGTAGGTTCTGCCGTCATCGCCCATCACAGGGTCCACGAGCAGCATCGTGTTTTCCTCATAAAATACATTCAAAAAATCCATAAAAAGCTCAATCTGCTTTGAGCCTGTCATGAAACCGCTGTAAATGCCATCAAAATGGGCATTATTTTTCTGCCAGTTGTCGATGTAGTCCTTAATCATGGCTGTCAGGTCTGTGCATTTATGATATTCATATCCTGTCTGGTTTGTCAGCACTGCTGATGCCATGGGACAGCACTGTACGCCCTGCGCGGACAGTACCGGAATTGCGGCGGTCAGAGAGCATTTTCCAAAGCCGGACAAATCGTTAAAAACGGCTGCTTTCTTCATATATCCTCCAAATTTTTTGGCTGAATTTTTTATGTTCATTTGCGGCGACATTTACTCCCACTAGGCTAAGAAATTATGAAAGCGTATGTTACATGTGAATGTCGCACCACAAATGTACAGTTGTAGGCCAATATAGGATAAGTATACATGCGTCTGACCATATTTCTATGACCAGAAAGATAAAAAAATAAATGCCAGATAAAATGTTTTTGAAAAAGAACGCTGTCTGTGATATTATAGATGTGTATGTAAATACGGAGGTAAAAGCATGTTTCAAAAGAAACAGATTATATATAGTGAAACCCTTGGCGTATGCGTGGTTGACAACATAGTATCGCTTGCGGCATCTAAGAGAGAAAAGGCGGTGCCGTACTATGTGCTCAAGCCTGTGTTTGAGGACAAGGTGTCATATATACCGGTAGAGCATCACCGGGTGGTACTGCGTGATATGTTCACCAGAGAAGAAGCTCTAAAGCTTAAGGAAACTGAGCAGTATAAGAATGATAAGCACCTTAGGCAGGCAGTTGACTATGTACTGGACAAGGTGGCTATAAAATAAAATTACAACAAGGAGGACAGGATTACATGGGACAGCAGCATGCAATACACAAATTTGTGCTGGGAACCAAGGACTTCGATGATAAGCAGTCAGAGTTCATGTACGATAAAGGCTGGTACAGCATCACAGATATAGTAGGTGAGGAGAAAAATATCATCTACAAGTCAAGAAATGCCCAGGAGGCATATCTTAAGTGGAATATCTATATCGGCAGGAAAAAGGAACGCCTCACACCTGAGGAGAGGAAGAGGCAGCGTGAAGAACGCTATGAGAAAAAGAGAGAACAAAACAGAGAGCACCACAGGATATAGGAGGGCATTATGGGCATTTTCAACATAGACAACAAATTTTTCAGAGCATTAAACAAACTGGTAGATATGGTTATTTTGAGCTTTTGCTGGATCATATCATGCATACCTGTTTTTACAATAGGAGCGGCATCCACAGCACTTTACGATACATCGCGCCGTGTCATCCATCGCGATGAGGGCTATGTGTGGAGAGGCTACTGGCATGCGTTTAAGGTAAATTTCAAGCAGGCCACCAAGGCATGGCTGGTACAGCTTATAATACTTATCGTGCTTTTGGGAGATATTTATATTACGTGGTCAGGTCTTAAGACAGGCAATCAGTGGGGAACCTTCTCCATCGTGTTCATCATAATGGCACTTATCGCCGCAGCCTGGGCCATATACACATCAGCGTATATTTCACGATTTGAGCAGGTCACAAAGATAACCCTTAAGAATACAATACTCATTCTTATCGCCAACCTGCCGTGGACATTATTGGTCATAGTGATACTTGTGGTATCACTTATACTTGCATGGATTATTATTCCACTCATTTTCATACTTCCTGTCGGCGCAGCACTCACCTATGAGTTTATTTTTGAGCGTATTTTCAGAAAGCTCATGAATGAGGAGGATAGCTCCGCGAGGAGGAGAAGGATAAGGAGTACAGGGATTAGCATAATAAAAGACAATCATAATAATGCATAAGGAGGAAGCAGCAATGAAGAAAATTGGAATGCTTACCAGCGGAGGAGACTGCCAGGCACTTAACGCAGCCATGAGAGGCGTGGTAAAGGCGCTGGCACACAATGTCGACGAGCTTGAGATTTACGGCTTTGAGAACGGGTACAAGGGACTCATATATGAGAACTACAGAATACTCACATCAAAGGATTTTTCGGGCATCCTGACAAAGGGCGGCACAATACTCGGCTCATCAAGACAGCCTTTTAAGCTTATGAGAGTGCCGGATGAGAACGGACTGGACAAGGTCGCAGCCATGAAAAACACATACAAGAAGCTTGGTCTTGACTGTCTCGTTATCCTGGGCGGAAACGGCACACAAAAGACAGCCAATCTTCTCAGGGAAGAGGGACTTAATATCATTCATCTGCCAAAGACAATCGACAATGATATCTACGGCACAGATGTGACCTTTGGCTTCCAGAGCGCGATCAATATAGCTACAGATGCAATCGACTGCATCCACACCACAGCAGCATCCCACAACCGTGTATTTATCGTTGAGGTTATGGGCCACAAGGTAGGCTGGCTCACACTGTACGCAGGTGTTGCGGGCGGTGCAGACATCATTCTGCTTCCTGAGATACCATACGATATTGACAAGGTCGTAGATGCCATCCACAAGAGAACAAAGGAGGGCAAGGGCTTTACCATTCTTGCAGTAGCAGAGGGAGCCATCTCCAAGGAGGATGCAGCCCTTTCCAAAAAGGAATACAAGAAGAAGCTTGCAAAGAGCAAATACCCGTCAGTATCATACGAGGTTGCAGACCGCATCAGCGAAAGACTCGGTCTTGAGGTCAGAGTGGCAGTTCCGGGACATACACAGCGAGGCGGCAGCCCATGCCCTTACGACAGAGTGCTTTGTACACGTCTTGGCTCAGCAGCAGCAAAGGCCATCATGGATGAGGATTACGGCTGCATGATAGCCATGGTAAACGGACAGACAAAGAGGGTTCCGCTTGCCGACGTAGCAGGAAAGCTTAAGACTGTAGATCCAAAGAGCCAGATGATCAAGGAAGCAAAGCGCACCGGTATCTGCTTCGGAGATTAAGCAGCAATATTAGATATAAGGAAGGTGAAAAGGCGTGTCTTATCAGGCCCTATACCGTAAGTTCCGTCCACAGGAGTTTGAGGACGTAAAGGGACAGGAACACATTGTAACAACACTGAAAAATCAGATAAAAGCTGACAGAATAGGGCATGCCTATTTATTTTGCGGCACGAGAGGTACAGGAAAGACCACTGTGGCCAAGATATTTGCAAAGGCAGTCAACTGTGAGCACCCTGTAGACGGAAGCCCATGTGGCGAATGTCCGTCGTGCAGGGCAATCACTGAGGGCTCATCCATGAATGTCATAGAGATAGATGCAGCGTCAAACAACGGCGTGGACAATATCAGACAGATTCGTGAGGAGGTCACATACCGCCCGACAGAGGGCAGGTACAAGGTCTATATCATCGACGAGGTTCACATGCTTTCGGCAGGAGCCTTCAATGCACTTTTAAAAACACTTGAGGAGCCGCCGAGCTACGTTATATTTATACTGGCGACCACCGAGGCACACAAGATACCCATTACTATCCTGTCCAGATGCCAGCGCTATGATTTCCACAGGATTTCCATAGATACGATTGCATCCAGACTCAGCGATTTGATGGAGCAGGAGCAGGTGGAGGTTGAGGAGCGCGCCATAAGGTACGTGGCCAAGGCAGGAGACGGCTCCATGAGAGATGCGTTAAGTCTTCTTGACCAGTGCATTGCTTTCCATCTGGGTGAGAAGCTCACCTATGAAAATGTACTCGAGGTGCTTGGAGCGGTGGACACAGAGGTGTTTTCAAGGCTCTTAAGGCGCATACTCGACGAGGATGTGACAGGCGCCATCCGCATACTGGGCGAGCTCATAGATGAGGGCAGGGAGCTGTCGCAGCTTGTCAATGATTTCACCTGGTATATGAGGAATCTGTTGCTTTTGCAGAGCTCCGATGATATGGAGGAGGTGCTCGACATCTCAAAGGACAATCTTGAGGCGCTTAAGGAAGAGGCAGCGCTTGTAAAGCCTGAGACACTCATCAGGTATATCAGGGTATTTTCCGAGCTGTCCAGCCAGGTAAAGTTTGCATCGCAAAAGCGTATTATGGTCGAGATAGCCATAATAAAGCTGTGCAGGCCGCAGATGGAAAAGAGCTATGATTCGGTGCTTGACCGCATAAACAGCATAGAGAAAAAGCTTGAAAAGGGTATACCTGTAGCGGCACAGGCTGCGCAGACACAGGATATGCAGCAGGCCGCAGCAAGCGGGCCTATAGTGAAAAAGGAGCTTCCCAAAGCAATACCACAGGATATCTCAGAGCTCATGAAGCACTGGAAATCCATACTTCGGAGATGGGAGCAACATCAAAGGTTTATCTGAACAAGGCTGTGACATCGCTTGGCAATTCCTCTGACCTGATTTTAATGTTTGATGATGAGAATGCATATGAGTATCTCTCTGAAAACCGTGCAGGCTGTATGGATACGCTGGCTTCGCTTATAGAAAAGCGTATAGGCAAAAAAGTTGAGGTGACGGTCAAGAAAAATAATTCCGCAGTCAGCGCAAAGGAAGCGGTTGTGGACTTGACAGATATGATAAATTTTGATATAGAGGAAGAAAACTAAGTTATAAACAGGGCTGGGATTAGCCCATCAAAAACAAGGAGGACGCCAGAATGGCAAGAAGAGGTGGATTCCCTGGAGGAATGCCGGGAAACATGAACAATCTTATGAAACAGGCGCAGAAGATGCAGCGTCAGATGGAGGAGGCTCAGAAGCAGCTTGAGGATGCTGAGGTTACGGCAAAGGCAGGCGGCGGAGCAGTTGAAGTCACTGTTTCTGGAAAAAAGGAAATCACAAAGGTCAAATTATCTGAGGAGGTAGTGGATCCTGACGATATCGAGATGCTCGAGGATCTCATCATGGCAGCAACCAATGAGGCGCTTCGCCAGATTGATGAGCAGTCACAGGCATCTATGTCCAAAATTACCGGTGGCCTGGGTGGCGGTCTGTTTTAATGGATTTTTACAGCAGTGAGATATCAAAACTAATAGAGGAGCTGTCACAGCTTCCGGGAATCGGAGCCAAGACGGCGCAGAGACTGGCATTTCATATCATAAATATGCCAAAGGAGCAGGCAAAATCGCTCTCTGATGCCATAATCGATGCGAAGGAGCATGTCAGATACTGCAAATGCTGCTATACACTAACAGATGACGAGCTATGCCCCATCTGCAAGGATGCGGCAAGAGACCACAAGACCATCATGGTTGTTGAGAATACGAGGGATCTTGTGGCATACGAAAAGACCGGTAAATATGAGGGCGTGTATCATGTGCTGGGTGGCGCAATTTCACCCATGCTTGGCATAGGTCCGGCGGATATCCGTCTGAAGGAGCTCATGGTACGCCTTGAAAAAGACGTAGACGAGGTCATTATAGCGACCAATTCAAGCCTGGAGGGCGAGACTACGGCCATGTATATCAGCAAGCTCATCAAGCCTACCGGCATCAAAGTGACACGAATCGCAAGCGGAGTTCCCGTAGGAGGCGATTTGGAATATATTGACGAGGTGACCCTGCTTAGGGCGCTTCAGGGAAGAACAGAGATATAAATGATAGAAGGAGACATCATGAACAATCTTGAACTTGAGAAGATGGCGAATGAAATTCGCAAGGACATTGTGACAGCAGTTCACAGTGCCAAATCCGGACATCCGGGTGGATCACTTTCATCAGCAGATATTTTTACATATCTGTATTTTGAGGAGATGAATGTAGACCCTGCCAATCCTAAATGGGAGGACAGGGACCGTTTCGTGCTCTCGAAGGGACACGTAGCACCGGACTTTACTCTACACTCGCAGAGAAAGGATATTTTCCAAAGGAGGATTTAAAGACACTCCGTCATACAGGCTCATATCTGCAGGGACATCCTGATATGAAGCACATCCCTGGCATTGATATGTCAAGCGGCTCGCTCGGACAGGGCGTATCTGTCGCAGTAGGAATGGCTGCAGCAGGAAAATATGACAAGAAGGATTACCGTGTATACACACTCACAGGAGACGGCGAGATTCAGGAGGGACAGATCTGGGAGGCAGCCATGTGGGCAGGCCACCGCAAGCTCGACAATCTCGTAGTTATCGTTGACAACAACAACCTCCAGATAGACGGTTCTGTTGAGGACGTATGCTCACCATACCCAATCGACAAGAAGTTTGAGGCATTCAATTTCCACGTAATCAACATCGACGGCAATGATTTCGACCAGATCAGGGCAGCCTTCAAGGAAGCTCGTGAGACAAAGGGCATGCCTACAGCCATTATCGCAAAGACTGTAAAGGGCAAGGCGTATCCTTCATGGAAAATGCCGCAGGATGGCATGGAAAGGCTCCAAATGACGAGGAGTATGAAATCGCAATGGCAGACTTAGAAAAGGCAGGTGAAGCATTATGTCAGAAGTAAAGAAAATCGCTACAAGAGATAGCTACGGAAACGCACTCGTAGAGCTTGGAAAAGCACACGATGACCTTATTGTACTTGATGCTGACCTTGCAGGTGCCACAAAGACCTGTATATTCCAGAAGGAGTTTCCTGAGCGTCACTGGGACTGCGGAATCGCAGAGTGCAATATGACAGGTATCGCAGCAGGACTTGCTACATGCGGCAAGGTGCCTTTTATCAGCTCATTTGCCATGTTTGCAGCAGGCAGAAACTATGACCAGGTAAGAAACTCAATCGGATATCCTCATCTCAATGTCAAGATAGGTGCCACACATGCAGGAATCTCTGTAGGTGAGGACGGAGCTACACATCAGTGCCTCGAGGACCTTTCGCTCATGAGAGAAATCCCGGGCATGGTTGTAATAAACCCATCAGACGATGTGGAGGCAAGAGCCGCAGTAAAGGCAGCATATGACCATGTGGGCCCTGTATACCTTAGATTCGGCAGACTTGCAGTGCCTGTAATCAACGATACACCGGACTACAAGTTTGAAATCGGAAAGGGTATCGTACTGGGGGAAGGCAAGGATGTATCTATATTTGCAACAGGACTTGAGGTATCAGAGACACTTGAGGCAGCAAAAATGCTCGCAGCAGACGGCATAGATGCTGAGGTTATCAATATCCATACAATCAAGCCAATCGACAGAGAGCTGATTGTTAAATCTGTATCAAAGACAGGCAAGGCAGTCACAGTAGAGGAGCACTCTATCAATGGAGGACTCGGAAGTGCTGTGGCAGAGGTACTCTGTGAGGAGCAGCCTGCAAAGCTTTTGCGTATCGGTGTAGAGGACCGCTTCGGCGAGTCAGGACCGGCAGTGGAGCTTATCCACAAGTATGGACTGGATGCAGAGGGCATCTACAACAAAGTAAAGAATTATATGAAGTAGTGGAGTATGAGCTTCGCACTTGGAGGCTGTGTTCACCGGTGCAGCATACAGTATATTCTTCAGAAAAAATATGAAGTCAGCCGCGGGATTTCTTGTGGATAGCGTGTTGAATGAGTTTAGTCATTCTTGCTATTTTACATAATGGAACCCTGCGGCAGTTCATATTGTTTTCTTCAGAATATACTGTACGCTTTCCGGTGGATTATAGGGTGTCGAGTGCGAAGCAATTGACTGCTTCATATGGGAAAAGTCGGGCGCATGGGTTCATGCGTCCTTTTTTCGTTGGGGATTAACTGCAAAATACCTTTATAATCGCACAATTTTGCATAAATTTACATTTTGCAAGTGCTATGCTGACCGAAAAAGGAGGCTGGCATGATAGATATTGTGACGAACAACGTCAAGCAGATTGGTACACCGGCGGATGAGGGCCGGGTTTACATATCGGAGAAAGCGTACAAGCGCATAAAGACTGAGGGCTTTAAGGATAAAGAGGTTTTTGTACTCATGGGGCATACGGAGAGCAGCGGAGGCAGGTATGCCACATTTGTGGAGGCGGCGATTGCAGTATATGATATGGAGTTTGACAAAAATGCGCCTCTTTGGACCAACAAGGTATGGAGCAGAGTGTTTGCGGAGATAAAGAAAAGCTACGAGGAGCTGATTATCGTCGGATGGGCATTCAGGCAGGAGGATTTTCCGGCTGAGCCAACACCAATGCTTGAAAATATACACAGGGAGCACTTTGGCGGCGCTCATCAGCTTATGTTCCTTTTGAACAGGACCGAGCAGGAGGAAAACTTCTTTATCAAAAAGAATAATCATCTGAAGAAAAAGACAGGATTTTTTGTATATTACCGCATGAATGAGCATTGTGATAGTGCTGACAGCTATAATGAAACTGACACCTGCAATAAAACCTACAGCTATAGTAATGCAAACAACAATAATAAAATTGACAGTTATAGTAATGCCGATGACAATAATAAAAGCAGCAGCCGGTATGAGGACACTGACACAGCGGCAAAAAGCAGCTACAGCCGGATACATAGAAGCGCTTCGGCAGACGACAGGATCAATGTGTCGTTTCCTGAGGAATTTGGCAGCATATCGAAAGAACGCGGCCGGTACAGAAAAGCCATGGAGGCAGGAAAAGAACCGCGCAAGGGTTCGTTTGCATCTGTAGTGATGATTGCAGCGATAGCAGTGCTTATAGTGCTTATCGGGCTTAAAGCCGGCGCTGGAATGAGCGGCACAATAGACAAAAAGGAGACACTTCCGGCCATGTCAACAGAAGAAGATTTAATTCCGGTGGAAAAAATATCCGGTGAATGGTATACTGACAAGTGACAAATATTTTGGAAGTAGACAAAAGGATAAGATTATGGCACAGAGAGCAGACTTTAAAACTGTCGAGACCGATTTGGACGAGCTCGAGGAGAAAATACGAAAGCATAGAAGAAAAATAGCAAAAAGAATAATAATAGTCGTGGCAGCAGTCGTGGCTTTATTTCTTATAGTATGGTTGTGGATGGCGCTGCGCACCTACAAGTCATTGACGTCAAAAACAGCGTGGAGCAGAAGGACAAGAGTGCGGTGTCGTTCGTGGATTTCTGCGGAGCGGTAGTGGAGTACAGCAATGATGGTGTATTGTATACAGCATCAGACGGAAACCGTATATGGAACCAGGCATTTGAGATGTCATCGCCACAGGTAGTCACATGCGAAAGCTTTATGACTATCTATGACAGGGGGGGAACAGACCTCTATATCATGGACAAGAATGGAGTAAAAAAAGAAATAGGAACATCGTGGCCTATCATAAAAGCCTGCATAGCAAGCCAGGGTACAGTGGCAGTCCTTGTCAGTGAGAATGAAAATTATTATGTAAAGCTGTATGATGTAAACGGAAAAGAGCTGGCAAGTGGCGAGTTTTTCGGAGAACAGAAGAACATACCTGTTGATATAGCTCTTTCATATGATGCTAAAAAACTGGCTGTAGATATGATAGATGTCTCCGGAGGAAAGACGGACAGCGTTATATCCTTTTACAATTTTGGATCAGTAGGACAAAATGAGATAGACAACAATGTCGGCACCTACAAGTATGAGAATCAGCTCATACCTGAAATAGCATATGTTTCCGACAGCAGGATGATAGCAGTTTCAGATCAGAATATTATGGTATTTGACGGAAGCCAGAAGCCAAAGCTCAAGCAGACTATTAAGCTGGAAAAGCTGATAGACAGCGTATTTTACAATAATAAATATATAGGAGTAGCATACTCCAACAATGATAAAAATTGCACCAGTCATATCAAGCTTTATGATTTTAACGGTAAGATGCTTATGGAAAACGACACAGCTATTGCCTACAATAGTATAGAGTTTGACAGCAATAACGAGGTGTGCGTCACAGGAGACACAGCATGTGAGATATACACCATACACGGAGTTAAGAAATTCTATCATACATTTGACAACAAACTGTACAAGGTGATGTATAAATCGGGTATGAATAACTATATCTTCATCTATGACGGCGCAATGGACGAGGTGAGACTGAAATGAATTGGCTGTTAATTGCGGTAATATGTATTATTGCGTGGAATGTGGTGAGAGGCTACACAAGAGGTGTGCTTCGCATGGTATATTCGCTTGCAGCCTGGATAGTAATGCTTGCTGCATCAATCATGGCAGCCCCATATGTCAGGGATCAGATATTATCACAGACAGGAATAGAGCCCGTAATTTTAAACGGTATTGAAAAACAAATAGCTGCACAGGGACAAAAAGCCACAGGAGATTTTGATATGGCAAACATATTGCTGCAGCAATCCGGAGCATACGACACCATATCCGCACAGCTTACAAATGCCATTATGACAGGTTTGTCATTTTTTATAGTATTTTTTTTGCTGGGAATAGTGGCATACATAGTCCGTCACATCATCAGAAAAATAGAAAGGGTGCCTGTTATTGGCACTGTGAACCGGATTGCAGGCTTTGCAGTAGGTTTTATTAAGGGAATGGTCATCGTATGGATGCTCCTTGCCCTGACATCATTATTTGCCGCATCTGAAATAGGACAGACAATGACAGCATATATAAATGATTCTATGATGCTTAGGTATCTGTATGAAAACAATCCTGTCATAAAGCTGATAGAAAATATACTGTAGCTTAAACCGGTGTAATAATGCATAAAAGAGAAAAGTACATAAGCAATAAATGGTATGTGGATAAGTATGTAAATACAATATATAGTTGTGTAAAAACAATGAGAAAAAAATATATATAAAAAGATAAAAAATGTGTTGACTTTATGCGACACAGATGATATTATATCAAAGCTGACTCGCGGGACACATTGAGTTGTAGAGCTTGTGAGTTGCAATTTACAGACATGACTTTATAGATATTGCTTTGAAATAAGCTGATTAAATAAGTTATGAAAAAAGTTCTTGACAAATGAAAAACATTTTGATAGAATAAACAAGCTGTCGCAAGACAGAGAACTTAAAACAGAGTTCAAAAAATAAAAAAGTGCTTGACAAACGAACAGCGATTTGATAAAATAATCAAGCTGTCGCAAGAGAGTAAAACAAAGAACATTGATAACTGAACAGTGAGAAACCTTGAAAGATTTTGAGAATCAATCAGAACGCTTCAATGAAAATTGAAGACCTTTAAAACAGTAAATTCAGATTCTATCTGAATGAACGAATTAGCCAAGTTTAACTTGACTGAGATCAACTTTTTAACATGAGAGTTTGATCCTGGCTCAGGATGAACGCTGGCGGCGTGCTTAACACATGCAAGTCGAACGAAGCACTTTATT
>ENA-OQCN01000183-OQCN01000183.1-human-gut-metagenome-genome-assembly--contig:-NODE-183-length-32496-cov-5.791745_pt1 | contig 32496 bp, 34 predicted proteins | sample MGYA00242497_ERZ504576 | MGnify/ENA primary metagenome ERZ504576 (study PRJEB26092, sample SAMD00036296) | human gut metagenome | host: Homo sapiens | study: EMG produced TPA metagenomics assembly of...
CTTGTTTCGAGGGTAGCTTTCACTTCTGCTTTGTATTCATCAACCGTTTTCACATCGCTGTTATTAGACACCCATTCGTCTGTCAGCTCTGCCGGCTGAGAGATTTTATTAATTTTCACTTTAAATTGTACATCTTTTCCCGAAAAATCCGGATTATTCTGATATGGATCCGGGAATTTTAAGTTTAACGTTACTTCATCCCCTTTTTTTGCTCCAATCAGTCCGCTTTCAAATCCATCAATAAACTGTCCGGAACCGATTAAAAGGTCAGTATCTGTCGCTGAACCTCCAGAAAATTCTTTTCCATCCATATATCCGGTATAATCAATATTTACGGTATCATTTTCCTGTACCGCACGGTCTTCTGTGATTTCTTCCGGTTTATAAGTAAGCTGCTCATTAATATACTCGCTTATGCTGTCATCTGTCACTTCTGTTTTTGGTACTTTTACACTTAAATTTTTATAGTCTCCAAGTGTGACATATTTTGTGATATCATCGGTATCAACAGCCACAACATGTCCGTCGCTGTCTGTCTCCACTTCTTCTGCTGTTTTTTCCTCTTCACTGCTGCTTTCTGTTTTGGCTTTTGTTGAATCTTCGGAGTCGCTTTTTTTACTGCCGCATCCCATTGCAGATACTGCAACTGTCAATGCCAAAAGAGCAATTAATACTTTTTTCTTCATCGATTTATAAATCCTTTCTCTGTGTTGTTAAGCAGCTGCATCCCCCGTCATTTTTCTGCAGTGCATTGGCCTGAAGCGATTCTCCAAGCGTTCCCATTATACCATAACTTTCTTTAAAAGAAACCCTTTCTTGCATATTTTTTATTGCCTTTTCCCAAAAACAATGCTAAAATAATAAATACGTCAGAAAGCCATACTTAGGAGGGAATTACAAATGAGTCCATGGATTGTTCTACTGATTGTATTACTGATTATAGTAATTGGTCTTGCCGTTTTATATTTTCTCGCAAAAAAGCCCAGAAGAAACAAGAAGCACAGCAGGAACAGATTGAAGCAGCAAAACAGACAATACCGATGCTGATTATTGATAAGAAGCGTCTTCCGATTAAAGAATCCGGTCTGCCTCAGATGGTAATTGACCAGACTCCAAAACTTATGAGACGTTCTAAGCTGCCAATCGTAAAAGCAAAAGTCGGTCCAAGAATCATGACACTTGTTGCCGATGAACAGGTATTTGATTTAATTCCGGTAAAAAAAGAAGTAAAAGCTGATGTCAGTGGTATCTACATCACAGGTGTCAAAGGTGTGAGAGGCTCTCTTGAAACTCCGCCTAAAAAACAGGGCTTCTTTAAAAAGATGCGTGCGAAAGCAAATCAGATGACAAAAGCCAACAGTAAAAAATAATTTAAAAAAAGCATTGAAACTTTTTCGTCAGAAAGTCTCAATGCTTTTTTATTGCTGACAAAATTTTTTATGAGCACAGACGAAAATCTCCTGCTTCTTTTGACTGTACGTGAACATGAAGCTGACAGTCTGCGGTATGCATGCGATTAATTTCAAGCGCATAATCAATCGAGACACTTAAATTTTCTTCTTCTTCCTGAACAGCAATCTTTGTTGCTGCAATTCCCATTTCCATCTGCCCAAACGGTGTCGCATAAAAAGTCACATTTTTCTTTTCCGGTTCAAACACCAGATGAGTATTCATAACACCTTTTTTGTCCACTTCCACTACATTATCTGCAATCTTAATCATACTTTTGGTCGGCTTATCAAACCCTTCTGACATCTCTTCATAACAGATGAAATGATGTCCATTTCTAAAGTAGTAATTCCCTTTTGCAACCATTTCTACTTCTTCCGAACCATCCACGGATTCAATCGACTGCATTCCTCTTACTGTTACCAGCACATCTTTTTTCATAATTTTAGTACTCCTCAATATTAATCTGCTTTGTCATCTTTACATCATACGGAAGAATGGAATTTGCAAAGTCCTGAAACTGTTCTGCGGCATCGCTGACATAAAAGCGGTATGGAAATTCTTCCTGAACATCCTGAAGATTTTCAAGCCCTTTACTTTTTAAGAGCCGTTCGAGTTCTTTTGCTGTTTCATAAGCCGGATTCACCAATGTTACGGAATCTCCTACCAGTTTCTGAATCAGGGAACGAAGCAGAGGATAATGGGTGCAGCCCAAAATCAAGGTATCAATCCCCTGTTCCAAAAGCGGAGTCACATAACGTCGTGCCACTTCTACGGTTACATCATCTTTCAGCCATCCTTCTTCTACCAGTGGAACAAAAAGCGGACACGGCTGTCCAAACACCTGAATTTCCTTATCATATCTGTGAATAATTTCCGGATACAATTTAGAATGAACCGTTCCTTTTGTTCCGATTAGACCTATTTTTTTGTTCTTTGTCACCGAAGCTGCAACTTTCGCTCCGGGTTCCACCACTCCGATAATCGGAATATCAATTTCTTTTTTTATCTCTTCTAATGCCAGTGCACTTGCTGTATTACATGCCACTACGATTGCCTTTACATCCTGAAGCTGTAAAAATCTTACAATCTGTCTTGAAAATTTTAATACAATTTCCTTGGATTTACTTCCGTAAGGCACCCTTGCCGTATCTCCAAAGTATACAATTCTTTCGCTGGGCAGATTTCGCATAATTTCCCTTGCAACAGTCAGTCCGCCCACACCTGAGTCAAAAACACCAATTGGCGCTTGTCTGTTCTGATTCATAAAAAAGCCTCGCTTTTCTCTTTTACTGCGTATTTCATCTTATTTTACCCTTATTGATTACGGATTGCAAGCTACATCTTAAAACCATTTCCATGAAATCCGTACTTTTTTTCGTTCTTTCGGATCATTCCAGATGGAAATAAACTCTTCTTCTGTCAAAACTTTTTTTAATTCTTCTATTTTTTCATCTGCCACCACACCATAAGAATCATTGATAAAGCACAGACTCGGATAAAGTACACACCACCAGTTATGCCCCTTTCCAGCTCCTATCGTAACTGTCAATGTCTCGTATTCTCCTTTTGGAAACGTACAGTTTCCGTAAACTTTCTCAGGGAACTCACATTTCTCCATTTTGGCTTCCACTCGATACTCATAACCACTTTCTTCCACAATTTCTTTTGCAGTCTGCTTAATCTCTGTAAGATGTCCCAGCACGATTTCTTTTGTCTCCTCTAGTCCATCGGATTCTTTTAAAAATCCATTCATATATTCTAACAGCTCTGTCTTGACCTGCATTTTTAATTTCTGATCCTCTTTTGTATCACTGTTTGCAATCACATGAAACCGAAGCACTTCCTTTGCAATGTTCTGCTGTACTTCTCTTTCTAACCGATTTTGAAGTTTCATATTTTTCTTCTTTTAACTTATGTATTCGGACACCGCCAGCCATCAGCAAAAGTGCAATTCCGGCTGACAATATCCATAATTTCCATCTGATGTTTTCGCTCTTTTTTCTCACATTTTTCATACCTTGCCTGCCTTTTTGATTTATTTTGTTTTTCATTTTCTGTTTTTACTTTCCTTGTTTTGATTCTTTCTACAGACAAAGTATCGACTTTATTTTTCTGGTTTATTCTGTACAACAATTTTTTCCTGCAAAATTTTTATTTCCGGAAGGCTCGGCTGCTTTTTCTGATTATACCAAAGCCTGTAAAGCTCCTGAAGTTTTACAGGTGGAAAGACCGTTTTTTTTGACTGGTTCTTCGGCTTTTTAGTCAGATACACCCCAAGCGGAATTTCCTGCTGCCTTTCCGTTTTCATTAGAGCTTCTATTTCATTGCAGAAAAAGACGGATACATTGGATGCCACCGCCGGCTGTGCTTCAAGATGATTTAAAAGTCCCTCATAAGCAATTTGATCTTTTAAAATTCCTTTCCCCAAAATCAATGCTTTTAAATGTCCCATATCCAGCTCATTTTCCTGACTTGACAAAAATTTATTTCTTGCTTCTTCCATGCTTATGCCTTTCAATTCGGTTTCCGATTTTTCGTTCACCTCACCGCTCTCTTCTTTCTCACTCACCTCATCGTATAAATCTGAAATACCATACCAGACCAGATATTCACCCTCTTTGTAATCCACAGATAAAGAAAGTGCAAAAGTTCTATCCTCAAGCAGGATTCCACAGCCATTTAGAAAAACTGCTGTAACAACAGCGAGTGACGCCGCAAAAATACAACGTATTTTATTTATCTGTATTTTCTTCATGAATCTGCTCCCGCCTTCCCATCTTTCTTCGTTTATACCAGATTCCTGCTGCGAGTATCAAGACCGGAAACACAATCCCATACCCATACCGAACCAGCGTACGATATATTTCAAATGAAAATCCAAGTTTTCCTGCAAACACTGAGAATAACACCGCACTGGCATATGCTATCCCTGTGCCTCGTTCTAATCTACAGCGTTTTAAAAGTTCATGCTGATAAAAGAAGATACTTCCACATAAATAAAACAGACAAAACAACAGGCTTCCACTCCAAAAGAGATCCGAACGTTGAAAGAAATCTCCTGACAGGTTCACTCCTGACATTAAATCAATCATCGGATATTTTTTATGCATATATCCTTCTCTTCCAAGCAGTCCTAAAAGCAGGAACAGAGCCAAAAGTAAAATTCCAAGATTCAGACAGATACTTCCATTCATGCTTTTCTTTGCCGATGTATTTCGCTTCGTCTGATTTAAGATAAACGGAAAAAAGTACACTGGCAAAAACAGACATACAATTTTATAAAATGCCTCTGCCAGCTCTCTTAGCGTCATTTTTCTCCGGCTCTCCCTGATAATTTCCTCAAATGAGAAATCTCGGAAAGCAAGAAATATCATAAAAAGAATAAAAAATAAAATTACCGGCAGAATGATTTCTCCGATTCTGCCTCTTTTCTCAACATTTTGATACATTCCTATTGCACAAACGATACCGGTTAAAAGAATCAGCCAACTTTTGTCGATGCGTTCTATAAAATAATAATTGGCAAGGTCTGCTATCAAACATAACAGCACGACCTGACTGAACCACAGGTAAGATACATAGATAAATCCAAACAGTTTTCCCACCCAATTTCCAAACGAAGTGCAAAGTCTGGCATAGCATGGCAGATACGAACAAAATAAATACTTTGCACCCAGAAAAATAATCCTGTTAAAACCAGTCCAAATATCATCGTCTTCAACGAAAATCTCATAAATTCCGGAACTGCCATCAGGCTTAAGCCCAGCATGGAAACACTTGCCTGAGAAAAAAGCTGTTTTTGCGATATTGTTTCATTTTCTGTATATTTCATTTTTTCTTTCCTCTTCATCCGATGTTTTCATTCTAAGCTTAATTTTCTGACTTTCTTTTGCATACAGCGGGCGTCTTGTCCGAAATCTTGCCGGAAGCATCCAGATTCCATTTTCTTTTCCCCTGTATCCCGCTCTTTGCGTTCCGGCATAAGGTGCAAGATAAGGCACTCCAAAGCTTTTCAGCTCGGCAATATGGCTTAAAAGCATATAGAGTCCCAAAAGAATTCCAAACATTCCAAGTGTTCCGCCAAGAAAAATAAAGCCAAATTTTAACAGTCGAAACGGTGCAGAAAATTCCTCATTTGGAATTGCAAGGGCAGAAAGTGCTGTAACCGCCACAACCACTACCACCACCGGACTGACCAGATTTGCGGAAACTGCTGCCTGCCCGATGATCAGCCCTCCTACGATTCCTATTGTACCTCCAAGCGGTCCCGGCGCACGCACCCCCGCTTCTCTGACACTTTCAAATGCAATCTCCATAAATAATGTCTCTATCAGACCCGGAAACGGCACACCCCTTCTGGCCTTTGCAAAAGATAAAATCAGATTCGTCGGCAATACCTGTGTATGAAAATCCGTAACCGCCAGATAAAGTCCCGAAAACAACATTGCACAACCAACTGCCAGATACCGTAGCACTCTTAAAAATGTTGCAAGTTCAAAGGTCTGATATTCATCTTCACTCACCTGCAAAAAATCATTAAACACCGCCGGAATTAAAAGACCAACCGGAGAATTATCCACAAGCAGGACGACCCTTCCATTTAGCAGTTCCATCGCACATTTATCCGGTCGTTCCGTTGTCTGAAACTGAGGAAACGGCGACAGCCAGTTTTCTTTTGTCAGCTGCTCAATCACTCCACTGTCAAGCACACCGTCAATTTCAAAATCAGAAAGTTTCGCCTCGAGTTCTTCTAAAATCTCACTCCTTGCCAGTCCTTCGATATAAAGAATCTGAATTTTTGTCTGACTGCGTCTTCCAATTGTCTGCTCTTTGACTTTCATTCCCGGATTTCGGATTCGTTTTCTGATGAGTGCCGAATTGGTTTTAACGGAATCGGTAAATCCCTCTTTTGAACCCCGCAGTACTTTCTCTCTGTCTGCCTCGGATACTCCCATCGAAGGATATCCTTTTTCTGAAATCTTAACAGCATGCGCATATCCATCTATAAAAAATACGGCATCTCCGGCAAATACTCCTGCAACCACATCTTCTGCTGTATCCAGCTGTACCGCATCCGAAATTCCCAATGCATTTTTTTCAACCCGCTCTAAAATCTCATCTCCAGATACCTTGCACAGTTCATTGATGAATTTTCCAAGTACGGATTTTTCGAGAATCATATTGCTGACCGCTACTTCAAGATAAATCACAAAACAGTCGACTGTTTTCCCCGACCAAGTTCCATTGTATGGAACAAAATATCCGCACAGTCTTTGAATACTTCTCGAAAACAGGATTCATTTTCTTTTATCTTTGGTGAAATACGGATAGAATGGCTCATAAATCATATTCCCCCGATATTTTATAGAATATATTTTTTGCACAATAAAAAGAGATGCCGTTCTTTTGGCATCTCTTTTAACATTTCCATTTTTTTAGTTTTTATTCTTCTTTTTCTTCATTCAGGCTTCTGATAATCGCCTTTTGCTGATTATCAATATGCACATAAACATAACGCAGTGCACTTTCTTTGTCATGCGTACGAAGTGCCTCACAAATAGATTTATGCTCTTTTGCAAGCTGCCTTCTTACCGCACTGTCTTTTAAATACTCAATTCGATAACGGTACATTTGCTCTCTTAAATTATTCAAAAGTTGAATCAGACGTTTATTATTGGTTGTCGCATAAATAATATCATGAAATTCTACGTCTACTTCAGCCAGTTCCGTTAAGTTTTCGCTGTCAATCAGATTTAAAAACTTCTTTTCTACTTTGTCAAGTTCATCTAATTGTTCCGGTGTAATCCGCTCACACGCAAGGCGAATTGCAAGTTCTTCCATTCCTTTTCTTACTTCAAGTACATCATTTAAATCACGTTCTGTAATAGAAGCAACTTTTGCGCCTTTTCTCGGTGCCATCACAACCAAACCTTCAAGCTCCAGTTTTCGAATTGCCTCTCGAATCGGAGTACGACTTACCCCCAACTTTTCTGCAAGTGCAATTTCCATCAGTCGTTCTCCCGGTTTTAAATCCCCTTTTAAAATCGCTTTTCTTAATGTATTAAAAACCACATCCCTAAGAGGCAGGTATTCATCCATATGCATTTCTAAATCCATCTTATCAGTGTCCTCCGTTGTTAAATACTGTTGTCAAAAATACAGTCTTTGCAATTTTGCTTTCTCTAAGCGCCTCGCATGCATGCTCTGCTGTGTCTTTATCATCAAATAAACCAAATACCGTCGGTCCGCTTCCGCTCATCATTGCATTTACGGCTCCGTGTTCTTTCATATGATTTTTGATTTCCTCAATTATCGGATACTGTGCAATCGTAACTTTTTCAAGCACATTTCCCATATATTCAGATATTTTATTTAAATTATGCCACTGAAGCCCCTCCAGTATCCGATCGATATCCGGATGATGCTCAATTTGGGCAGAATCTAATTTTTCATAAACCATCTTAGTTGAAACACTGATCGCCGGTTTTCCAATCAGTACGTAGCAGTTCGGACATGGCGGAAGAGGTCTTAACTGCTCTCCGATTCCCTCTGCAAGTGCGGTTCCGCGAAGCAGGCAATATGGTACATCCGCTCCAATTGCCACAGCACGTTTCATCATCTCTTTTACAGTAAGCCCCAGATTAAACAGACGATTCATGCCAATCATGGTCGCTGCAGCATCTGAACTGCCTCCTGCCATTCCTGCTGCCACCGGAATAAATTTCTGCAGCTCGACTGTGATTCCCTCCTGAATATCAAATTCATCCATCAAGAGTTTTGCTGCTTTATAAACTAAATTTCTTTCATCTGTCGGAATAAATGGAAGATTCGTTGTAATGGAAATTCCTGGTTCGTCTTTTTTTTCAATCTCCAGTTGGTCATACATGTTGATTGTCTGCATAATCATACGAACTTCATGGTATCCATCTTCACGTTTCCCGATTACATCCAATCCCAGATTAATTTTTGCCAACGCTCTTAATCTCATTTTCTTCTCCTGTATATTTCTTTGTACATTGTATTCTTTTTTAAACATTCTACATTCATTCTAGCCCATCTTTTGGTCGTTTTCAATAGGAAAATTTCTTATTTACTCTCAACTGATTTTACAAGTATCAACGTATCAAATGGATGAAGTTCTTCTGACTCCAGATGATTCAAACGGATAATCTCTTCTGTTGTCGTATAAAACTTCTTTGCAATATCCCACATCGTATCCTGAGGCTGTACCTGATATCCCACAATCCCAGGCATACTTTGCAGTTTTTCTCTGTCCAGTTCCTGTTCTTCAATTTCATAAATCAACGACCGTTCCCTTTGTTTCATCACCAACGCATTTAGATTCAATACAATCTTTACTTCTATTTCGTCACTGTCAATCATCGTTGTAGAAAGCTGTTCCAAATCCGTATGCAGACGATAAATACATTCTTTTCCTATTCCCTGTGCTTCCACAATATGTGAAAATGGAATCATTGCATCCATCGAATAAAACGGCATTTCGTCATCACTGATAATATATAAAATCTTAACCGTAACAATACCCTCTATTTCTATTCCATTCTCCATAATATGAGTATTGTCCACCTTTACCATTCCGTCACTGTGACAGATTTGCAGAATTTTCCCCTGATTTTCACTTGTCTTAAGACGTTCTCCTACTCTGCATTTTGAAAAATTTTTTACTAAAAGGCATTCTAATTTTGCCGGCTTACAGACCACCCGAAGTTCCTTTGCCGGAGTATACACATCCAGTAAAAGAGAAACCTCTTCTTCTCATAAATTCGGATTTCAAGTTCCAGCATCGCTTCGACTGCAAGCACTCGCTCTTCTCCATCACTGTCTGTTCGGATTTTCAATTCACTTTGCGCAAGCAAAACATCAACATCCGGCACCATGCTTTCTGCACAGCCTGCACACTCAATTTCTTCTGAAAACGGAATGGAATGTTCGAGCCATTGAAGAGAGTAATTATCATCTTCTCCCCGGTAAAGTACAAATAAAAATAATTCTCCCTTTACTGCAATTCTATCACTTTTTGCACGAATGTCCACACCTCTTATTTCAACAGTATCCCATAAAAGTTCATGAATATTAGGCTTATTCGAAGCAAGGGAAATTTCTTCTTTTACCCGCATGGTGTCTTTTTTATGTATACAGATTCCCATTACCGGAATTTCTTCTTTTTTCTGGGAAATCTCAGGGGTTTCCACTCCTGCCGGCAGAAGAATTTCTTCAAGTTCTTCCACCCTTGCAGTAAATGTAATCAATGCCTTAATATTTAATTTTCTGGAATGAATCAGCTGGACACTCAAGTCCTCAAGTTCCCATTCAAGTTTTACTTTCTGCCCACTTTGCAGATCTTCTAAATGCATGGTTTCTGCAATCGGCAGTGTACCGAGCAGACTTTGTATCTTTCGTTCCATACTGTCACTGACATACAAAAGAGCCACCAATAGTGCTCCGTTAAAAAAGATATGCCCGTCTGATACCTGCATTTCGTCTATCTGGATTTCTCCTTTCTTTTGTATCATACGTCCCACATCCGGTTTTACATCCGGTACATTCAAATCTTCATCAAACGTAACCTGACTTACTGCTTCACATTTCGTCCGCATTGTATGTACTCGTTTTGTAATCAGTTCCACATTATACCCTCTTTTCTATCTCTTTTTATCGTTTCTACTTTTACTTTACTCAAAAATAACCGGTTCATCCCTGTATTCCATCCGAATAACCAGATACGGATAGGACGGTTCGTCTTTTAAATTTTCTTCTTTTGGTCCAATCAGCATAGTCTGTACATGTATGGCATTCTCCCAAAGAGAAACATCCTCAATCCGGATACTGTAACCGCCTGTTTTCTGCTCTCCATACCCCTTTATCAGATACAAATTTCCCTGTTCCTGATAAGTAAGCTGAAACTCTTTTGTTTTATTTTCCTCTATCAACTCCTGCACTTTTTCCGGAATTCCGCCTCTTTTAAAATAGTGTATTCGATTTTATCCTGTTTTTGTGCACTTACTTTTCAATCGAACAGCCGGATAGCGCTAATAAAATGATAACAACCGACCACAATAACACTCCTGTATGGATTTTTTGCCTCATTTTGCCCTTCCTTCGCTGACTTACCAATAGTGTATGCCAAATGGCATAAAAAAAAGAACCCTGACCAAAATCAAGATTCTTTTCTTTCTTAATCATTCATTTCTTTTAGCATCTCGAGAATCTTATTTTGTGTATAAGCTCCAATATGCTTTTTCTCTTCTTTATCCAGTTTATCCGGATAAATCGGCTCGCCATATTCTACTATCACTTTTGCCGGTCGCATTTTCGGAAACTGCGCTTCAAAAATTCCGGCTGAATTGTGAATGGCAATCGGTACAATTGGACATCCAGCCTTGGTTGCAATCTTAAAACTTCCTTCATGGAACGGAAGCAGGTCGAGTTCGCTTTCATTTCGATTTCTTGTTCCTTCCGGGAAAATGCAGATAGAAATCCCATTTTTCATTTCTTCTATTGCCAAAAGGATTGTTTTCATTCCCTCTTTAATATTTTTACGGTCAAGGAAGAGACAATGAAGATAACGCATCCAGTTGGATAACAGAGGAATCGATTCCATTTCTTTCTTTGCAACATAACCGGTGACATCCGGGCAGAGTACATAAGTCAGCAGGATATCAAAGAAACTTCTGTGATTTCCGATATAAAGGACTGCTGTATCTGCCGGAACATTTTCATGTCCTTTTACCGTAATATCTGCTCCGGTAATTTTCAAGATAAAACGAAAGACTGCTGGATAATGCGAAGAGAACTGATGTCTTTTGCACGTTTGTTGAATTTTCCAATGACCCATTCTACAAGTAAAATCGGAATGGATAAAATCAGATAACCGATGACTACGATACATACGCAAATAAAACGTATCATAAAAACCGCCTTTCTATACCGTATGGTATATTATTAATATTCAAGAGATATTATAAGCAAAAAGCTTTTGGATAGCAAGCCAAAAAACGGCAAAAAAGATTGTCGAAAAAAACAATTGAAAAAATTGTGTTTGTGTAGTATTCTATCCCTTACAGCTTTCGCACTGTATGTTGGATGGGAATTAGGAGAAAGGAGAAATTATGGAAGAGAAAGCAGTAAAAAAACAGGGCCTCGCCTCAAAGTTAATCGGGGATAAGAAGTTCTATAAGATGATTCTGCTGATTGCTGTTCCGATTATGATTCAAAATGGAATCACAAACTTTGTCAGTCTGTTAGACAATATCATGATTGGACGAATCGGAACAGAACAGATGTCAGGCGCAGCGATTGTCAATCAGCTTATTTTTGTATACAATCTCTGCATCTTTGGAGGTGTATCCGGAGCAGGTATTTTTACCGCCCAGTATTTTGGACAAAAAGACCAGGAGGGAGTCAGAAATACCTTCCGCTATAAATTATGGATGGCACTGATTCTTACGGTAGCAACCATTATTATTTTTTTAGTTGGTGGAGACCGGCTGATTGAGCTGTATCTGCATGGAGAAGGCGCAAGGGAAAATGCAGCTGCAACTTTACTGTATGGAAAACAGTATTTGTGGATTATGCTTGTCGGACTTCCGCCATTTATGATGGTACAGGTTTACGCAAGTACCCTTCGTGAGTGTGGCGAGACGGTTGTACCGATGAAAGCGGGAATTACAGCCGTTTTAATTAATTTATTATTTAACTATATTTTAATTTATGGAAAATTTGGAGCTCCGGTTCTTGGAGTAAGAGGTGCTGCGATTGCAACCGTACTTTCTCGATATGTAGAAGCCATTATCGTTATCAGCTGGACGCACCGCCATAAAGAGAAAAACCCTTATATCGAAGGACTTTATCGTACCTTAAAAGTACCGGCTTATATGACAAAGAAAATCTTGATAAAAGGAACACCGCTATTATTTAATGAGGCATTATGGGCAGCAGGAATGGCAATGCTGACGCAATGTTATTCGGTTCGTGGATTGAATGTCGTAGCCGGTTTAAATATTTCCAATACCATTAACAATGTCTTTAATATTGTATTTATTGCACTGGGAGATTCTGTCGCAATTGTAGTCGGACAGCTGCTTGGGGCAGGAGAAATGAAAAAGGCAAGAGAAACCGATACCAAGATGATTGCCTTTTCCGTATTTTGCTGTACCTGCGTGGCACTTGTGATGCTGGTACTCGCTCCATTCTTCCCATTGCTTTATAACACCAATGCAGAAGCAAGGAACTGGCAAAATACTTTATCATGATCACCGCAATTTCATGCCACAAAATGCATTTCTGCATGCTTCATATTTTACCCTTCGTTCAGGCGGAAAGACGATTATCACCTTCTTGTTTGACAGTGTATTTATCTGGTGTGTGAGTGTAACGATTGCATTTACGTTAAGCCGTTTTACGGCACTTCCGGTTATCGGAATCTATACGCTGGTACAGTTAGGTGATATCATTAAATGTGTCATCGGATTTATCTTAGTGAAAAAAGGAGTCTGGCTGCAAAATATTGTAGCACATGAGAAATAAAAGAATGGACTGGCATATCAAATTACTCGATATGTCAGCCCATTTTATATTACTATGCAATTAACGTTTTTTCTGAACGATACCCATTCTAATCATATAAATTCCTGTATTTTTCTATTCGCAAAAGCAATAAACTTAAACTTCTTCTTTATTATTCCGCTAATTTCTTTACAATTTTCTCAAACTGCATAAAGTGAGATGCTTTTACTAAAATACTGTCACCTGGCAAAATTAATTCATCCAGTGCATCTTCTAATGCTTCTCTGTTTTCAAAGTATAATACTTTTTTTCCGTTTGAAACTTCTTTTGCCGCTTCTGCCATTTCTTTACATAATGTTCCTGTACACACAATCACATCAATGTCTTTTTCGGCAGCAAATCTTCCGACTTCACGATGCATTTCCACTTCATTTTTTCCAAGTTCTCCCATATCTCCAAGCAGGGCAACTTTTCGTCCGAGTGCATCCTGAAGCACTTCAAGGGAAGCTTTCATAGAAACCGGATTTGCATTGTAGCAGTCATCAATAACCATAATATTTTTCTTCTCATTTTCCAAGATATGGAAGCGTCCGCTTAAGGACTGTAAGCTCTCAATTCCAGCCTTGATTTCGTCTAAGGTTAAACCATAAGTTAAACCAACTGCTGTTCCTGCAAGGGCATTATAAACCATGTGGCGTCCCGGAATCGGAACGAGCACTTTAAAACTTTCATCTTTTACATGAATCCGACATTCAATTCCTTTTAAGCCTCTGCTCTCAATTTCATCGGCCCAGATTCCGTTTTTATTTTCCACACCAAAGAATACCGGCTTGATTCCTTTGACATCGGTAACGGTCACTAATTTGTCATCGTCTCCATTTAAGATGACATGCCCGTCTTCTTTTAAGAAATCAAAAATCTCTGTTTTGGCTTTTAAAATTCCATCTCTTGATTTTAAGAATTCAAGATGACAAAGACCAATATTTGTAATCACGCAGGTATCCGGACGTGCAATTTTTGCCAGTCTGTGCATTTCTCCAAAGTCACTGATTCCCATCTCAAGGACTGCTATCTGATGTTCCGCACGAAGTCCAAATACGGTAAGTGGAAGTCCCAGTTCATTGTTAAAGTTTCCCTGTGTCTTTAACACATTATATTTCTGTCCAAGTACTGCTGCAATCATTTCTTTCGTACTTGTTTTTCCAACGCTTCCGGTAATTCCGACAACCGGAATCTCTAACTGTTTTAAATAAAATTCCGCAATGTCTTTTACTGCCTGTAAGGAGGATTCTACTTTAATGTATGGAAAGTTTGTCTCCCCAAGGTCTTTTTCACTTAGGGTTGCAAGTGCTCCTGCTTCCATGACCTGATCAATAAAATCATGCGCATCTACTCTTGCCCCTTTAATCGGCACAAATAAACCGCCTTTTGCCGCTTTTCTACTGTCTGTAAAAATACTCTGCACTTCCTGTTTTGCCTGTGCTTCACTGCCATGATAACTGCCATTACAAGCCCGTGCAATATGTTCTAACGTAAGATTTTTCATAATTTTTCTCCGCCTACTGGTATTTCTTTAAAGAAACTTCAATTAATTTTTCACATAATTCCGGGTAATCAATTCCAAGAACTTTTGCTTCCTGTGGAATCAGACTGGTTGGTGTCATTCCCGGAAGGGTATTTGCTTCAAGGCAGTACATTGCGCCAGTTTCATCCATGATAAAATCCAGTCTGCCATAAGCCTGAAGATTTAATACTTTGTAACCAAGTTCTGCATAAGTCTGCATCTGACTGGTCTGTTCCGGTGTAATTTTGGCCGGACAAGTTTCGATAGTTGAACCTGCATTGTATTTATTTTTATAATCATAGAAGCCCTGAAGCGGTGCAATCTCGATAATCGGATAGGCTTTTCCCTCTACTACTGCAACAGAGAATTCACGTCCTTTTACAAACTGTTCGACAACGATTTCATCCTCATAAGAAAATGCTTCTTTTAAAGCGTCAGCATATTCGGCATCATCATTTGCAATGCAGACTCCCACACTGGAACCGCCACAGCAAGGTTTTACGATAACCGGATAATTCATATCATAAGCAGAAAGTGCTGTTTCACTCTTTCCTTTAGCTAAAGTAACGCCCTTTGGAGTCGGAACACCTTTTGCTTCAAATACCATTTTTGTAATTCCTTTATCCATTGCCATTCCACTGCTGAGCGGACCGGTTCCGGTATAAGGAATTCCCATTAATTCAAAGACAGACTGTACTTTTCCGTCCTCTCCATTTGCTCCATGCAGGGCAAGAAATACGATATCTGCTGCTTTACAGACAGAAAGTACATTCGGTCCAAAAAATTCTTTTCTGGTCTTTCCTGTTTCTTCCACTAATTTACTCATTTCTCTCATGCTGTCTGCTTCTGCTTTTACATCATAGACTTCAGGAAACAGTTCTTCCCCAAAAGATTCTTTTCCAAAGTATACGTCTACTAAAATAGCTTTATGATTTTTCTGACGAAGTGCACTGCATACGCCTTCTCCTGATGAAATAGAAACATCTCTTTCTGTACTGTTTCCACCTGCTAAAACTACGATATTCATTTTGTTTTCTCCCTTTTATTCTAATTATGAACTTTATAAAAGCCCACATTGATTTTTGTGTTTTCTTTATCCTAATCAATTTTTCTTTCTTTGTCAATGTTCCACTGCATTTGAAACACAATCTGCAATACAAAAAACACTTCCAAAAGAATTATCACCCCTGATACATACACTAATATATACAAAAAGAAGCTGTCACTCCACGATTTTTCCATCGCTAAAGCAACAGCTTCTCAAGTTTTAGTACACCACTACCGGCACACCTTTTTCAATATTATTAAAAATCTTTTCTGCATTGGCTTCTGGTGTATTGACACAGCCATGAGAACCGTTATTTAAATACTCGCTTCCACCAAATGTAGTTCTCCAGCTTGCATCGTGGATTCCAACATTTGCATAAAACGGCATCCAGTATTTAACCGGCGAGGAATAATCTTCCCCTACTAAGGTCGCATTTCTTTCTTTGTACATAATTGCATAAATACCTGTTTTGGTGTCATGCCCCAGATTATGATTTCCGGTTACGACATCTGTATCGACAAGTAATTGACCATTTTTATAAAACCACATGTGCTGTGCAGAAAGGCTGACTTCCACATAAGTATTTCCGATATCATTTGTGTCACGTACGTATCCCTTATATGTATATTCCGGTTCAATGGTCTGAGACTTTCCGCTTTTAATTGCCTCGATTAATTTTGTCGTGGTATCATTTCTTGCCATCAGCCAGCCATAATCTCCCCCGCTTACGGTAATTGTTTCACCGGTAGAGGTCTTAAACTGTCTTGGATAACCAAAGGTATCATATTTCTTTGCAAGTTCTACCACATACGCTTTTACTTTTGCTTCATCTAAGACTGCATTTCCATTTTCATCTGTTGTAACCCAGTCTTTAATTAAACTCTGGTCTACTACTTCCTGACGGTCTGAAAAATCAATTGTGATTTTTGCTTTTAAGAATGCATTGCTCTGGTCTCTCTGCGCAATCAGATTTTTATCATCCTGATAAACAGATGGTTTTAAATAACAGTCAGAAGCTTCAAGGTCTACTTCTGTCTCTCCGGCTTTAACCGCCTTTGTGATAACCTCCGTTACCTTGTCTTTATCCAGAGCGGTTCCTTCTGTTTCCGGAACAATTTCGTATCCATTATCACCGACCTCCAAATGTGCATCGACCGGCTGCTGCATGTTTTCTTCTGCAAGACAAGTTAAACCATCAATTGCTGACGTTAATTTTTCTTCATCAACCGTGGTGGTTGCACTCATTGTATATTCATGTTTTTTTGTAAATGCAGTAATCCAACCCCATGAATTCTGTCCTTTTAAAAGTTTTTCCACTTTTCCATCATCCACATAGCTGAGTCCTATCCTATCTGCAGAAATCGTTTCTGTATTATCTCCACGTTCCTTGATAGTAAGCGCATAGGAAGAAATTTCATCTGCCAGATGATTTTCCACGCCCTCAAGTGTCTTTCCAGAACAATTTACTCCATTTATCTTTGAACCCGGGAGAAAATGACTGGAAAAATAAAATGCTCCTGCCGCATAGAGTATCGCAAGCACCGCCACGCATGCAATCAGAATACCAATTATGATTTTCTTTGGTTTTGCGGTTTTTTTGTTACCACTTTCATTCTGTTCCATATTCCTACCCCTTTTTCTTTGATTCTTTTATTTTTCTTTTATGCATTCCTTATTCTAATTCATCTTTATCCAAAAAGTAAAGCCCTATTCTGTGACCAAATTGTGATTTTTATCCAAAAATAGGCGAGATTCCTTTTCTTTGGAATCCCGCCCTTTATTTTTAATGTTCAAATGGCTTTTTTTATGCTTATTCTGCCAGTAATTTTTCTACACTGACTAATTTCACGCTTAATACAAAAATCTCTGTTGCTGTCTGTAATTCTTCTAAGGTCGGGAAACTTGGTGCAATACGGATATTAGAATCATGCGGGTCTTTTCCATAAGGATAAGTTGCTCCGGCATCTGTCATTTTCACTCCGGCTTCCGCTGCTTTTGCAACGATTGCCTTTGCACATCCTTCCATTGATTCAAAGGAAATGAAATATCCGCCTTTTGGATTGGTCCATTCACCGATTCCAAGTCCGCCGATTTCTTTTTCCAGTGTATTTTCCACTGCTTCAAATTTCGGTCTTAAGATTTCTGCGTGTTTCTTCATGTGTTCATGCATACCCTCGATATCTTTGAAGAAGCGTACATGTCTTAACTGATTAATTTTGTCATGACCAATTGTCTGAATTGACATGTGTTTTTTGATATCTTCCAAGTTTCTAGGAGAAGCAGCTACAGCTGCAATACCGGAGCCTGGGAAACTTACCTTTGATGTGGAAAGGAATTTATATGCAAGATCCGGATTTCCAGCTTTTTCACATTCTTCCAAAATCTCTAATAAGAAATCTTTTTCCTCGTATAAGTGATGGATGCAGTATGCGTTATCCCAGAAGATACGGAAGTCCGGTGCTGCAGGTTTTAATCTTGCAAAGCGTTTTACAGTCTCTTCTGAATAAGTAATTCCCTGTGGGTTAGAATATTTCGGTACACACCAGATTCCTTTGATTGCATCATCCGAACTTACCAGTTTTTCTACTATGTCCATATCCGGACCGGTTGGAGTCATCGGAACAGTAATCATTTCGATTCCAAAGTATTCTGTAATTTTAAAGTGACGGTCATATCCTGGTGCAGGACATAAGAATTTTACTTTGTCTAACTTACACCATGGAGTATTTCCACAGACACCATGTGTCATAGAACGGGAAATGGTATCAAACATCACATTCAGACTGGAGTTTCCAAAAATAATAATTTTATCAGGAGTTACCTCTGTCATTGCTCCAAGAAGTCTTCTTGCTTCCGGAATACCTTCTAACAAACCATAGTTACGACAGTCAATTCCTGCTTCACATTTCAGCTTATCTGTGCTCTTTAATTCTTCAAGCATATCCATAGCAAGTTCAAGCTGTTTCTTTGACGGTTTTCCTCTGGACATATCGAGGTTTAAACCTTTTGCTTTTACTTCTTCAAATTCTTTTTCTAACTGGGCTTTCAGCACCTGCAGCTGTTCTTTGTTGAGTTCTCTGTACGGTGTCATGGCTCTCCTCCTGATTTTTTCAATTTGCCATCCAATTCATTTTTCTTTGGCTTACTAAGCAGTATTGTATGCTACTTTATGACTGATTGTCAAGTCTTTCTTGCATTTTCATCGTTTTTTATCTCTTATACACGAATTTTTGTGTTTTAAATGCAATTTTTTATATAAAATCTTGCATATTTACACCGTCACCCTTTTTTTAATCGTTTTATGAGCACCACTATTTCATGTACCGCAAGCGGAACCGCCGAAATTCCCAACAGCCACAGCCATTCTCCCATCAAAAGGCGACGGGTCTGAAATGCTTCCACCAGCCACGGAATCTCTGTCACTGCCACCTGAAGTGCAAGCCCTGTAAAAAAAGAAAAAATCATAACCGGATTTCCAGATGATTCATCTGAAAAATAGATTTCTCACAATCCCTCATTCCGATTGCATGAAATAACTGCGAAATTCCAAGCACCGTAAATGCATAAGTCTGTCCGCCTGTCAGAAACGCATACAAAGTAATCGCACCAATCAAAAGCCCATACCCAATCGTAAGCAGCCATCCTCCATGCGCAAACAGGCTTTCCTTCTCATCTCTTGGCTTCTTTGCCATCAACAATCCGGTATCATTTTTATCTACACCAAGCGCCAGTGCCGGAAGGGAATCTGTAATCAGATTCACCCATAAAATATGGCTTGCTTTTAATGGCGATGGCATCGAAAATGCAATCGACACAAACATCGTCATAATTTCTCCAAAGTTTGAGGACAATAAAAATAAAATCGACTTTTTAATATTGACATAAATACTGCGCCCCTCTTCCACTGCTTTTTCAATCGTGGAAAAATTGTCATCTGCCAAAATCAAATCTGCCGCATTTTTAGCCACATCTGTTCCATTTGCGCCCATCGCAATTCCGATATCTGCTGCATGAAGGGACGGTGCATCGTTTACTCCATCTCCTGTCATTGCCACAATTTTTCCATTTTTCTTAAATTCTTTTACAATTTTTACTTTATGTGCCGGTGTTACCCTTGCAAACACACGGATGTCATTCATTTTAGAAGAAAATTCTGCATCACTCATTGCATCTAATTCTTCTCCGGTCACACACTGCTCTCTTTTTCTTGCAATACCGGTCATTTTTGCGATTGAAAATGCCGTTTCCTGATAGTCACCGGTAATCATTACGACTTGAACTCCTGCACGTTTTAATTGATAGACTGACTGGTTTACTTGTTTTCTTGGCGCATCCATCATTCCGGCAAGTCCTGCAAATACCAGATTTTTCATAATACTGCTTTCATTCCAGTCTGATACATGTTCTTTAAAAGCCAGTGCCAGCACCCGAAGTCCCTCTTCTGCCATCCCTTCCATTACTCGTCTGATTTTCATTTTCTGAATCTGTCCAAGCGGTTCTATCTTTCCTCCTATCCACCAGAAACTACAGACTTCCAACAGATAATCACAGGCACCTTTTATATAAGCGCATACTTGACTCTGATCTTTATGCAGCGTAACCATGTATTTTTTATCTGAATCAAACGGAATTTCTTCCAATCTCGGATAACGTTCTTCCAACCGCTCTCTCGATATCCCCATCTGTTCTCCCATAGAAAGAAGTGCAAGTTCTGTGGAATCCCCCAGTTCCGTCTTTCCGATTACTGCATTATTGCAAAGCAAAAATCCCTGCATCAAACGGGAAAATTCTCTTGGTCGAACCTGAGAAACCGATAAGGTTTTATCCTCCGCATAAAGTTTCAACACTTTCATTTTATTTTCCGTCAACGTTCCGGTCTTATCAGAACAAACCACACTGACCGCTCCAAGTGTTTCTACAGCTGGTAATTTACGGATAATCGTATTGGCTTTTGCCATCCTTGCCACACCAAGTGCCAGTACAATCGTTACAACCGCAGGAAGTCCTTCCGGAATTGCTGCAACTGCCAGAGAAATGGATAACAACAGCATCTGTAACAGATTTCTATGTTGAAGCACTCCCATCAAAAAAGTAACAGACATAAAAAAACAGCCGCCTTACTCAAGATTTTCCCCAGATCTCCCAATCTCTTTTGAAGCGGTGTCATTTCATTTTCCTGTTCATTTATCATCTTGGCTATTTTTCCAAGCTCTGTCTCCATCCCCGTTGCAACTACAATTCCTTCTCCATTTCCCTTCACAATTTCCGTAGATAGAAACAGCATATTTTTTTGTTCAGAGGCTGTAACTTCCTGCTTCATCGTCTCGCAGGCTTTCCTTACTGCCGTGGATTCTCCGGTCAATGCCGACTCATTTACTTCAATTCCCTTACACAAAAACAAACGAATGTCTGCCGGAACCTGGTCTCCGGCTTTCACTTTTACAACATCGCCTTTTACAAGTTCTTCTGCCGGAATTTTTCGGTAAGTCCCATTTCTTTTTACGGTGGCTTCCGGTGCTGTCATTTTCTTTAAAGCATCCATCGCCTTTTTCGCTTTTCCCTCCTGTACTACACCTATCATCGTATTTAAACCAATCACGAATAAAATAATTGCCGTATCACTAAATTCTCTAAGCAGAATAGAAACAGACGCTGCCATAAAAAGGACAAAAATCATCGGGTCATTTAACTGTTTTTGAATCCGGTCTATCGTTGTCTCTTCCCTGACTTTTTTTAATCGGTTTTTCCCATCTGCCTTTAACCTTTTCTCTGCTTCCTGTTGCGTCAGTCCAGCTTTCTCATCTGTATGAAATCTTTTACACACTTCGCCACATTCCATTTGTTCGTACATAAGCCCTCCTGATTTTTCATACTGACCTGTCGGTAGTTTCTTCCCTTTTGCAGGTTCATATCTTAACAATGATACATTCTATCTCAATGTATGCAGACATTTTTTCAAGAATAACTCATTTCTGTTTGATTTGCGCATTGCCTCGACTTTACGCTTCTGCTATACTAATTAACGAATATGAAGAAAATTGATACTTTTTGACACTCATATCATATTTTTTAGTTAATTAATAAATAGAAAGGATTTCACTATGTGGATTGCAGACCAATGGAAAGATTATGAAGTCATTGATACTTCAAATGGAGAAAAATTAGAACGATGGGGCGATTATCTTCTGGTTCGTCCAGACCCTCAGGTTATCTGGGATACTCCAAAAACTCACAAAGGATGGAAAAAAATGAATGCGCATTATCACCGCAGTAAAAAAGGCGGCGGAGAATGGGAATTTTTTGACCTGCCAAAGCAGTGGACGATTCAGTATAAAAATTTAACCTTTAACTTAAAGCCATTCAGTTTTAAACATACCGGACTGTTTCCGGAGCAGGCAGCAAACTGGGACTGGTTTTCCGAAAAAATCAAAAATGCCGGTCGTCCGATTAAAGTATTAAATCTCTTTGCCTACACAGGCGGGGCAACTCTTGCCGCTGCTGCTGCCGGTGCTCATGTTACCCATGTGGATGCTTCAAAGGGCATGGTCACCTGGGCAAAAGAAAATGCCATTTCTTCCGGACTCGGCGATGCACCAATCCGCTGGCTGGTTGATGACTGTGTCAAATTTGTAGAACGTGAAATCAGACGTGGAAATCACTACGACGCATTATCATGGATCCACCATCTTATGGACGAGGACCAAAAGGAGAAATCTGGAAAATTGAAGAGGCAATTCACCCATTAGTAAAGCTCTGTGCTAAACTTTTAAGTGACAATCCTCTGTTTTTCCTGATTAACTCCTATACAACCGGACTTGCTCCTGCTGTTTTAACTTATATGATTTCAACCGAATTAAAACAATTTAACGGAAAAGTAGATTCACAGGAAATCGGTCTTCCGGTTACCGAAAGCGGGCTGGTGCTTCCATGTGGAGCTTCCGGACGCTGGGAATCCATCGACAAGTAAGACGAAAGAAAAAGAGGTGTAAACTATGTTTGGTTCAACATTTGGAAACCTGTTTAAAATTACAACCTGGGGAGAATCTCATGGAAAAGGCATCGGTGTTGTGATAGACGGATGCCCTGCCGGACTTCCGCTTTGTGAAGAGGATATTCAAACTTATCTTGACCGCAGGAAACCAGGACAGTCCCGTTTTACCACCATGAGAAAGGAGGCAGACCGCGTGGAAATTCTTTCCGGTGTCTTTGAAGGAAAGACTACCGGTACTCCGATTTCCCTTATGGTAAAAAATACCGACCAGCGTTCTCATGATTATAGTGAAATCGCCAATTATTATCGCCCGGGACATGCAGACCGTAATTACGATATCAAATACGGATTCCGCGATTACCGTGGGGGCGGACGTTCTTCCGGACGTGAAACCATCGGTCGTGTTGCTGCCGGTGCAGTTGCGGCGAAAATGTTAAAATCTCTTGGAATTCAGATTTCCGCCTATACTTTGTCCATCGGACCTGTTGCTATTAATAAAGAAAAATTTGATTTATCGGAAGCTGAAAATAATCCGCTTTATATGCCCGATGCAGAGGCTGCAAAAAAAGCTTCCGACTATCTTGAAACCTGCATGCAAGAACAAAATTCTGCCGGTGGAATGGTGGAATGTATGATTATCGGCGTGCCTGCCGGAATTGGCGAACCTGCCTTTGAGAAATTAAATGCCAACCTTGGAAAAGCCATTCTTTCTATCGGAGCTGTAAAAGCTTTTGAAATCGGAGATGGAATTGCAGTTGCACAATCCGACGGACTTCATAATAATGATGCTTACTGTGCAGATGAAGCTGGCCACATTACGAAAAAGACCAACCATTCCGGTGGTATCACAGGCGGAATCAGCGACGGATGTGAAATTTTATTCCGAGCAGCATTTAAACCGACTCCATCTATTTCTGCCACTCAGGAAAGTGTCACAAGAGCCGGCGAAAATCTGGATATCTCAATCAAAGGACGTCATGACCCGATTATCGTTCCAAGAGCGGTTGTTGTAGTAGAATGTATGGCTGCCCTGGTTATCTTAGATGCCATGCTTGCCGGAATGACAAGCCGATTTGATTTGGTTCAGAAATTTTTCCGGGAATTGTATTAAAACAAGGGAGAGAGTATTTTAACCAACTATACTCTCTCCCTTGTTTTAAAGTCCAAATCCATCTCTGACAATCTTTGCCAGAATTTCATGACCTTTTGCGGTCAAATGAATACAATCTGTGGTGATGGCATCATGTCCCAATCTTTCAATCTCGCGATTAAGAGGTTCTTGAACCGAAATAAATCTTGCGTGGTAATTACGCGCCAGTTTTCTAATATTCTTTGACATCTTTTTCTGCCAAGGCACCCAATTTTCATATTTTCCATCTTTTGGGAAAATAAACGGCTCCAGTGTGATGATTTCTGCCTGCGTCTCTCGGGATAAATCAAATAACATTTCGTGATAAGCACGAATACTATCTTCCAACATATACAATTTTTCATGCTCTGTTGTGTCGGCTTCTGCTATCAGTCCTACATCGTTAATTCCTACAAGGATACTTACATAATTCGGATGAAACGCAATACAGTCCTTATGCAGGTCTTCTGCAATTCGTTCCGTAATGTAACCATCAACTCCCTGATTTAAAACATTCCAATTCTGACTGACGGAGTCTGCAAATCCCTTTACATACCCATTCCCAAGCGGCGGACAAGAGGTGGTTCTCCCCGCATCTGTAATACTGTCACCTAAAAATACAATTACACCCATGGCTATTCTCCTTCAGCAATGGACTTTTTGTCCACCTAATTGTATAACATCTATTTTAACTGAAAATGACACTTATTGCAAATAGTAATTTTGTGAAGTCTTAACAAAAATCTTTTTTTATGTCATTTTAACTGGACATTGGGCGAAATAAAGTATATAATCATTCACATCTTAAATTCTTAGTTCACTTCGTCGAAGTCATTTTTATTCCTTATTTTCATGATTTTTCCATTATTTTTACCAATTTTCTCAGAAAGGACTGGTATATTTATGCCTTTACAGGCTCAATTTCTGCTTTTTTTATCTGCCGGAGCTCTCTGCTGTGATTTATTCTTGCAAAAAGTTCCAAATCTCTGGATTTTTCTTGGTATTCTTCTGGGTTTCTCTTATCAGATATTTCAAAACGGCTTTTTTGGTCTGCTTTTCTCCCTGAAAAATTTTTTTCTTCCCATCCTGATTTTATTTCCACTGTTTATTTTTCACGCAATGGGGGCTGGAGATTTAAAGCTTTTTGGTACGCTTGGCATTTTTCTCAATTTTTCCGACATTTTTTCCTTGATTGCTTTTTCATTCTTCATCGGCGCATTGATTTCCTGCCTGCTGTTTTTAAGCTCTGCCTATTTCTTAGAACGAATTTCTTATTTCTTTTCTTATGTCTCCGATATTTTTTCCAAAAAACAAATTCATCCCTATATGAAATCCGGAAATCGTCCTGAACATTTTCATTTTACAGTTCCCATTTTTCTTGCCACCCTGCTCTTAATTGGAGGATTTTGTTTATGACCAAAAAAATCATTGCACTTTACGATTCTAACGAAGATTTTATCTGTCGTCTCTGTTCTGGCTTTCAACAAAACTGCACTCTTTCTTTAGAGTTTCTCCCCTTTACTTCTCTCGAAAAACTTCTTACGTTTCATTCTGACCATTCAATTTCCATGCTTCTTACCACAGAAGCCATGCTGACACCACAGCTTATTTCTCTATTTTCTGAAACTTTGATTCTACTTTCTGAAGAAAATCTCTCTTATAAGAAAAATCTGCCTGTCTTTTTAAGTATCAACCATGCAGTCAGCTTTTTCAGGACTTAATGAAACTTTGTTCCAATCAGATTTTCTTAACAATGGAACATTCAACAAATTCTGACACTCAAAACCTGACGCTCATCGGTATCTATTCTCCGGTTGCACGCTGTGGAAAAACTGCATTTGCACTTGCAGCTTCCCAGTTTCTTTCCGAAAAAAATCCAACTCTTTTTATCAGCTTTGAATCCTGTTCCGGTCTGTCTTATTTTCTTTCTAATAACACCGCTTACACCATCGGCGATCTTTTTTATCTGCTGCGCCACAAAAAAGAAAATCCTTTTGCGTTTCTTGCTTCACTGATTCAAAAAAATGGATCGCTTCATTATCTCCCTCCTGTCTATGTTCCGCAGGATATCTGGAATCTTACTTCCGCCGACTGTGAAGCGCTCTTCGCTCTTTTTGCTATGGAAGAAAATCCCTATCAGACTCTGGTTCTCGATTTTGGTCCAAATCTTTCTGCTGTCTTTCCTGTTTTTTCTGAATGTAATACCTTGTTTCTGCCTAATTTAAAAGAACCTGTTTCTATGGCAAAATCAGAACAGTATAAAGCCTATTTAACGAACACAAAACAGGAACTCATTTTAGAAAAAACTCATTCTTGTTTTCTTCCCCCTCCTGATAGTTCTCATTTTCCAGATTCTTTTTTATCCGGTGTATTTGGTGATGCCGTAAAATACGAACTTTCCAAAGCCGGATACCTTTAATTTTCTCTTTTAATTTCAATCAGCTTTTTATCTTTTATAGCTTATCTTTTCTTTTTTTAATTTTTTAAGTTTTCAAAGGAGACATAGTTATGGATTGTTTTTTAACCTTACAAAATCAGCTTTTTGAGCAGTTAAATTCTTTATGGGAATCCGATGATGAAGAAATTCTCGAAAAAATTGACGAACTGCTTTTGCAGGAGGGCTCAAACTACGGTCTGAGCCTCAATGAAAAAGCCAATCTTAGAAAAGAGTTATTTCGCTCCATCCGAAAACTCGATGTGCTTCAAGAACTTCTCGAAGATACCAGCATTACCGAAATTATGGTAAACGGATGGGACAAAATTTTTATTGAACGGGAAGGACACTTGATTACATGGAATAAGACTTTTACTTCAAGTGGAAAACTTGAAGATGTAATTCAACAGATTGTTGCCCGCTGTAACCGTGTCATTAATACCCTGCATCCGATTGTGGATGCAAGACTGGAAAACGGTGCCCGTGTCAATGCAGTCATTCCGCCGATTTCTGTGGATGGTCCGATTTTAACCATTCGACAATTTCCTAAAGAAGCCATCACAATGAAAACTCTGCTCGAAAAGCAAAGTATTACCAAACAGGTATTATCTTTTTTGCTCCCTCTGGTAAAAGCACGTTATACCATTTTAATCGGCGGTGGAACCGGAGCCGGAAAAACGACTTTTTTAAATGCACTTTCCGCTTATATTCCAAAAGATGAACGCATTATCACCATTGAAGATAATGCTGAGCTTCAAATCCAGGGAATCCCAAACCTTGTCCGTCTTGAATGTCGAATGGCAAATATCGAGGATTCACAGGAAATCACAACTGCTGACTTATTAAAAACGGCACTTAGAATGAGACCCGACCGGATTATTGTCGGTGAAGTCAGAAGCGAAGCAAGCGAACTGCTTCAGGCAGTCAATGTTGGTTCAGAAGGCAGCCTTTCTACCATTCATGCAAACAGCTGTGCCGATATGGTCAGCAGACTTGAAACCCTTGTGCTGGTTCACTTGAATATGCCGATTACTGCCATCCGCCGTCAGATTGTCTCAGGCTTTGACCTTTTTATTCATCTGGGACGTCTGCGTGACAAAAGCCGTAAAGTGTTAGAAATCTCTGAACTGGATGGACTAAAAAACGGAGAAGTACAGTTAAATCCTATTTTCTGTTATGAAGAAGAACAGGGGCTTGTCTTTAAAAATCATCTGAAACACACTGAAAAATTAGAAAGGGCAGGAATTTCTTATGAAACCCTCTTATGTGAAACTATCTTATGACCATTATACTTTTCTCTTCGAGAACGGATTCAGTATTCGGTCTTCTCTCTGATTTTGTGCTTCCTTGTCAATGACTTATGCTACCGAAACGTGATTTCTTTTTTTCTTCTTCTGCCCTTTTGTTTTCTGTATCTTCCTTTTAAGAAAAAACAGCTTCTTTATGAGAAACGAAAACGGCTTTATCATCAGTTTCGGGATGCATTAAATTCTATTGATGCCGCTGTTTCTGCCGGCTATTCTCTTGAAAATGCAGTTTCGGAAGCAAAAAAAAGATTTAATGCGTATTTACGGAACTTCCAGCGAAATGGTTCTTGAATTATCTTACATGGAATCTCAGATGCTTCTCAGTGTTCCGGTAGAAAAATTATTTTATGAACTTGGTAAAAAAAGTCAGGTAGAAGATATCCGTAACTTTTCTGAGATTATTGCACAGGCAAAACGAACGGGTGGAAATCTTCGGGAAACTTTGGAAAAAAGTGCACGCATCATCGAAGAAAAAATTGACGTCAAAAAAGAAATTGACTCTCTGCTTTCTGCAAAAAAAATGGAACATACCTTTATGAGTCTTATGCCCGCCGGAATTATTCTTTATATGCGTCTTACCTCTCCAGCTTTCTTGATGTTCTCTATCACAATATAGCCGGAGTCTGTATCATGACAATCTGCCTAATCTTGTACCTGACAGCATTTTTCTTTGGCAGGAGGATGGTTCAAATTGAAATCTAAAACAAAACTAAACTCTAAAACAAACTTAAACTCTAAAGCAAAATTAAAACCTAAAGCAAACTTGAAACCAAGCCTAAAAGATGCAAAGGAACAAACCCTGCTGCGAGTCAGTATTTTTCTGATTCTCTTTGGAAATCTTCTGGGAATTTCTCTTGGATTATGGCAGAGCCGACATCCCGATATTGTTACTGATTTAAAACGTAGCGAATACAATGAAAGCATTCACGAAGAATCCCTGAAATTTCAGACAGACGATGGAAAAACACACCATATTACACTGAAAGTTCCATCCAAAACCTACAGCAAAGAGGAATCACAGACTCTTTTAGATGAAGCCTCAAAAAAACTGGATTCTTCCATTCTTGGAAAAATAAGAGTTTTTCTTCCATTCATACACCGCTTTCTCTTCCCGAATCTCTTCCTGATTGTCCTGTTCAGCTTTTTTGGACAACCTCTGACCCTAAAATACTCGACTATACCGGTGCTATCGGAGAAGATGTCCCTTCTAAGGGTGCTTCCGTTACGCTTCGCTGTCAGCTTTCGCTTGAAGAAGAGACGCTTTCATGGCAGAAAGAGCTTTATGTTTATCCTGAAAAATTAAGCAAAGAAAAATCATTAAATGCCTCCATTCAAAAAGCAGTTACAAATGATTCTTCAAGCAATCCAACCCTTGCTCTTCCTGATTCAATTGACGGGCAGCATCTATTCTTTTATAAAGAACCCGCAAAGACTGGTCTTTTTGTCTGTATCTTCTTTAGCTTGCTCGGTTTCTTACTTCTTCCATTGAAACGGCAAAAAGAACAAGAAAAAATAGAAAAGCAAAAAGTACTGATGCAAAGAGATTATCCCGATCTTGTCAGTAAACTGCTGTTGTTTTTGCATGCCGGTCTTACGATACGTGCAAGTCTTGAAAAAATTGCAGACGATTATCAGAAAAATTACCGGAGTCAAAATCTGCCCAAACGTCCTGCTTACGAAGCACTTTTAGAGACCTGTCATGAATTAAAAGGTGGCTGTCACAGCCTCGTGCTTATGAAAATTTTGGCAGCCGCTGTCCCTGTCCGGAATACAAAATTTTATCTGTACTTTTAATTCAAAACTTAAAAAAAGGAAATCAAAATACTCTCCTGCTCTTAGAGAAAGAGGTCACGGACGCCCTTGAAAATCGCAAACGAAAAGCACGGATTCTCGGAGAAGAAGCACAGACAAAACTTCTCTTTCCCATGCTTTTACAGCTTGTAATCGTTCTGGCACTTCTAATGCTTCCCGCATTTCTAAGTTTTACCTAATCGATTTATCTATATTTTTAGATTTTACCTGATTTATTTAGCCATTAAAGTCAAACACACATTTTCCTTAGAAAGGAGGTGAGACTTATGAAACAGAATTTACTAAAACTTTTTCTGGAAGATGAATCAGGCGTAACTGTTATTGAAATTGTACTGATTTTGGTTGTTTTAATCGGACTTGTCATTATTTTCAAAAATCAGCTCAATTCTTTGATTCAATCACTCTTAGACAAAATAACAAAACAAAGCAGTTCTATTTAACAGGAGGATTTATCTGTGAAGAAATGCAGAGGAAGTATGACGATTACGATGTGCCTGATTTTTTCTATCCTGCTCTCTCTTCTCCTCTCGGGTATTCAGCTTGCCCGAACTCAGGCAGGACGGATTCAGGCAATGCATGCAGCCGATACCGGTATTTATTCTATTTTCGCCCAATATGATAAGGATTTATTAGATTCTTATGATTTATTCTATCTTGATGCCGGCTACGGAGGCAGTCAAGTTAATCCTTCCTTTATCGTCCGGCAAATGGAATCTTTTATGAAGCCACACTCGAAACAAGTCTTACCAGATGCCAGATCAAAGTTGTGCAATCACCGGGTATGTGCTTTCTACGGATGAAAATGCACGTTCTTTTATGGGGCAGGTCTCCCGGGCTGTTAAAAATCAACTTGGAACACAAGCCATCTCTTCTTTAAGAGATTTCCTTGAACAGACGGACTCTACCCTTAAAAATCAGGAAGAACAAAAAGAACAAGGACTACCAGACATGGAATTTGATGTCACAGAAGCAGAAGAACACCCTCCCGCATTTACGGAAACCAATAATCCTATCGCCATCTTAAAACGATTGCGTGAACTTGGCATCCTTGGTCTGGTACTGCCCTCAGACCGGCAGGTTTCCCAAAAAGAAATTTCTCTTACAGATACACTTTCTCACCGCACACTTCAAAAAGGCATGGGCACTCTTCAAAGTCAGAACAGCGATTCCGGTAAATTATTAATGCAGGCTTATGTTATGGACAAACTTGGAAATTATATCACCGAAAAAGACGGACATGCCCTAAGTTATGAAGCTGAATACATAATCGGTGGTCGTGCTTCCGATGAAGAAAACCTAAAAGCAACCGTCCACCGGCTGATTGCAATTCGTGAAGCGGCCAATTGTGTGTATCTTTATACTGACCCTCAAAAACGAGAAGAAGCAGCTATGACCGCCGCTGCCTTATGTTCCCTTCTTTTAATTCCAGAGGGCATGGCAATCGCAGAAGCACTTATTATTGCCGGATGGGCTTATGCCGAAAGCCTGCTTGATGTAAGACAGCTCATGCTTGGAGGCAGTGTTCCGGCAATTAAATCGACTGAAAGCTGGCAGCTAAATCTCTCACAGATTGGACAAATTTTCACTCTTCTCCAAAGCGATACCATTCGCTCCCATTCCGGGCTTAATTATCAAAATTATCTGCATCTTCTTTTGTATTCTTCTTCTGAACAGACACAGGCATTTCGATGCATGGATATGATTGAACAGAATATTCGAACACTTCCAAAACGTTCTTCATTTTACATGGATTCCTGCATTGAAAGCCTGGAGACAGAAACAATTTTTACAGGTCCGCAACAGAAAACCTGGAGTGCTGTACGCACTTACGGGTATGATATGTAACCGATAACCCTTTTTGCACTCATGTATTCTCACAAAAGTCAAGTGGATATTCGCAAGTCAATTGGTTAAAAGCCAGAAACTTTTTTGATTCGGTCAAATCCCAAAAGACTTCGAGGATATATACATTCCAGGAGGATTTATGGATAAGATAAACTACTCTGTAAATAGCACTGACAGGCTTAATTTAAAATCAAACTATTTAAAATCAACACGAAAGGAAAAATACTCTCTTCAGCCCTCTGCAAGCCTGACTGTAGAAAGTGCATTTGTCTTTCCATTCTTCTTCCTGGCTATTGTAATCCTTGTTTTATTTCTTGATTTATATCGGATTCAGTCAGTCATTCAAGCATCTCTTAGCCAAAGCAGCCGGGAACTCGGAATGTATGCTTACTGCGAATCTGACACTGAATCTTCTCCTGTCGGCGCAGTTTCCAGTGCCCTATGCATCGCTTATGCAAAAACTCAGCTTTCCAACGCACTGAAAGAAGAAGCTCTGCCCCAGATTTTGGGACATAAAAATGGCATCTCTCTTTTGATGTCCTCTTACCAAAATGGACGGATTACCTTAAAAGCCTCTTTTTTATACAAAAGCCCTGTCGCTCTGATTCCACTTCAGCCAATTCCTGTTACCATCGTATCTTCTGTTCATGCATGGACTGGCTATGATTCCAACAATACGGATATGGATACTTCTGATTCCGAAGAAATGGTTTATGTGACCGATTATCAAGGTGTCTATCATACCTTTTCCGATTGTACTTATCTTTCTCTTTCTGTTACAACTACTTCAAAATCCAATCTTTCTTCTCTTCGCAATGTTTATGGAGAAAAATACCATCCCTGTGAGCGCTGTGTCCGCTCCTCTTCTAACCAGAACACTTTTTATATTACGCAAAGCGGAAACCGTTATCACAGCAGTTCTTCTTGTGGCGGATTGACCCGTCACGTAAGACTTATCAAGAAATCCGAACTACAAAATCTACATCTATGTTCCCGATGCTCACAACGAAATGGAGGTCATTAAATCTATGCAAAGCAAAATCGCTGTCTTATTTTTTTTAGCTTTTATGGGATTGGAAGATTTCAAAGACCAATGCGTCTCCCTTTGGAAAATTTTACTTTTTCTTATAACCGGAATCTTTTATTTCTGTATTCAGTATCAGTGGATTTCAATTCCGATTTTTTCCAAAATGCAGACTTCTCTTACTTCCGGTTTCCCGCCCTTCCCGCAATTTTTCTTTCCGTTCTGCCCGGAACTGCACTGTTATTATTATGCTGGATTTCAAACGGTGCAATCGGTCTGGCCGACGGATTGATTGTGCTTGCCCTTGGCATCTGGATTGGTTCTGGGAATTACTCGGAGTCTTATCCGGTGCTTTTTTTCTTTC
>ENA-OQCN01000184-OQCN01000184.1-human-gut-metagenome-genome-assembly--contig:-NODE-184-length-32475-cov-7.481668_pt1 | contig 32475 bp, 32 predicted proteins | sample MGYA00242497_ERZ504576 | MGnify/ENA primary metagenome ERZ504576 (study PRJEB26092, sample SAMD00036296) | human gut metagenome | host: Homo sapiens | study: EMG produced TPA metagenomics assembly of...
TTTCTGTCAGAAATATTTTCTGTACTTTCTGATACAGGATCTCTCCACTCCCGCAGATCCTGGTCACGATCGTTCTCCAGGTCTGCCATTGTGGTAACTTTTGGCTGCACAGCTCCTGTTCTTCTTACACCGGAATTCTGCTGCGAACGCCTGGTCTGCGAAATATTGCTTCCGCTTCCTGGCATTGTTCTTTCCGGAACAGGTTTTGGTGCTCCCTGATATGGACTTCTGGATGAATTCGGTGCTATATTCTGCGTTGATCCGGAAAACAAATTCTGTGCCGCTCCCTGCATCTGATTTTGTACTGCTCCGCGGGCTGCATTTTGCGCAGCACCTTGAGACTTATTCTGACCTGCCATTCCTGTTGATGGATTGTCCTGCTGACCAGACGTAGCAGCTTTAGATTTCTGTATGTAATTTCGCCGTGCTTCGCGGACAGCTTCTGTGTTTATCTGACTTGTCCTGGCCAGCTGATTAACAGCCCCTTCCTGAAGGAATTTGGGCATTGACTCCGGAACATACCGCTCTTCCGCTTCTTTATGAACTGGCTGCGTTTTTCGTTCTGGTTTCTCTTGTAGTCTTGTTCCACACTGGATCGATTCCAGTGCTTCCCTCAGCTCATGGGGTGTCTGGTAACGCTCTCCGGGATCATAGGCACAGGCTTTCAGGATAACCTCGCCAAAAGCATCTCCCGCATCTGCAGGATCCGGAGGTTTTTCCCCGGACATTCTTCTCGTCAGGGCATTCTCCTTATCCCGGTATGTGATCAGCTGTTTCTCCAGATTAAGAAACGGCAGCCTGTTGTGGTTCATCAGTTTATAAAGCACCAGTCCAAGTGCGTAGATGTCCACTCTGTTATCATACTTTTCTCCCCTGTACATCTCCGGTGCCATATAAGAATAAGTTCCCTTCTTGGAGAGGGTACTCATCGTTTTTTCCAGTTCACGGGCGATTCCAAAATCACCCAGTTTGAAATCCCCGAACCTGGATACAAAAATATTCTCAGGTTTGATATCCCTGTGGATGATGTGAAGCTGCCCACAGTATTCCAGTGATCTGCAAAGATCGATACCTAGCTTCATCACTTCTTTTTCTGTGAGATTTTTTCCCGCATAATATTCCATAAAGCTTGTGAGATATTCCATGCGGATAAAAATATCCCATCCGATCTCATCCAGGTATTCCATAACCTTGTAATCTTCAACAGATACAATGTGGGAATTCCCCCGGAAATACTCCATGGTACTTACTTCCTGAATGCACTCCTCCACCAGATTTTCGAAATAATCGCGAACGGATTTCTCATCACCGGATTCTGAGCGCACACTATCCAGCTCCCCTTTACTGGCGGGGATTGTGATTATCTTAATTGCCGAGTAAAAAGAACGTCCCTTCTCTGTTCTCTGAGCTTTGTATACTCTTCCAAAAGATCCTTCCCCGATCTTGCTTATGATCTTCCATTCAGGCCACGGGGAAATTGGCAGTTCCTTGTCCATCGCAATCCCTCCTCTCTCAGAATGTTGAATGCTCCCTATATACAGAAATCTCCCTCCGGAATTCCGGGGGGAGATTATGTTTATATTAGCAAGGTATCCGACTTATTCTTCTACCGGTGCAGTTTCCTCTGATGTCTCTTCAACAGCAGCGGTCTCTTCTTCCGGAGCAGTCTCAGCCGCATCTTCCTCTACGGAAATATCCTCAATATCCTCTGGCTCCTCGGAAGCATTCTTTACTTCCGGCATTCCTGTATCGAGAGTGATCTCACTGTAACGCTTCATACCTGTACCTGCAGGAATCAGCTTACCAATGATAACGTTCTCTTTCAGACCGATCAGCGGATCGATCTTACCTTTGATAGCAGCCTCTGTCAGGACCTTGGTTGTTTCCTGGAAGGATGCTGCTGACAGGAAGGAGTTGGTTGCAAGAGATGCTTTTGTAATACCAAGCATAACCTGTTTGCCCTCTGCCGGCTGTTTGCCTCTGCCTCAAGTTTCTCGTTAACTTCCTCAACATCAAGGACATCAACAAGTGTTCCAGGCAGGAACTCTGTATCTCCGTTATCCTCGATACGGATCTTCTTCAGCATCTGATGAACGATAACCTCGATATGCTTATCGTTGATCTCAACACCCTGCAGACGATATACACGCTGAACCTCGCGGATCATGTAATCCTGAACTGCACGGACACCCTTGATTCTCAGGATATCATGCGGATTTACACTACCTTCTGTCAGCTCATCGCCGGCCTCAAGAACCTGTCCGTCAAGGACTTTGATACGGGAACCGTATGGGATCAGGTAAGTCTTGGAATCGCCTGTCTCCGGATCGTTTACGATGATCTCACGTTTCTTCTTAGTGTCGTTGATCGTGGCAACACCTGGGATCTCTGTGATGATCGCAAGACCCTTCGGCTTTCTTGCCTCAAAAAGCTCCTCGACACGAGGAAGACCCTGTGTGATATCTCCACCGGCAACACCACCGGTATGGAAAGTACGCATGGTCAGCTGTGTACCTGGCTCACCGATAGACTGTGCTGCGATGATACCAACAGACTCACCAACCTGTACCGGCTCACCGGTAGCCATATTTGCACCATAACATTTTGCGCAGACACCAACCTTGCACTTACAGGAAAGGATGGTACGGATCTTCAGTTTGTCGATCGGTCCGCCTGTCTGGTTGCTTACGCCCTCTTTCATGATACGGGCTGCACGCTTCGGTGTGATCATGTGGTTTGCTTTAACAAGGATTTCTCCGTCTTTATTCTTAACTGTTTCACAGGAGAAACGTCCTGTGATACGCTCCTGAAGGCTCTCGATCTCTTCTTTTCCGTCCATGAATCCACGAACGACCATACCTGAGATCTCTGCTCTGTTCTCACAGCAGTCTGCCTCACGAACGATCAGATCCTGGGATACGTCAACAAGTCGTCTTGTCAGGTATCCTGAATCGGCTGTACGAAGAGCGGTATCGGAAAGACCTTTACGGGCTCCATGAGCGGACATGAAGTACTCCAGTACGTCAAGACCTTCACGGAAGTTTGACTTGATCGGGAGCTCGATTGTATGACCGGTTGTATCAGCCATCAATCCACGCATTCCGGCAAGCTGCTTGATCTGCTTATCGGAACCACGGGCTCCGGAGTCAGCCATCATGAAGATGTTGTTGTACTTATCAAGACCTGTAAGAAGTGCTTTTGTAAGCTCATCATCAGTCTTCTTCCAGGTATCAACAACCTCTTTGTAACGCTCTTCCTCTGTGATAAGACCACGTTTGTAGTTCTTTGTGATACGGTCAACAGTATCCTGTGCCTGCTTGATCATCTCCGGCTTCTGCGGCGGCACGGTCATATCGGAAATAGATACGGTCATGGCTGCACGTGTGGAGTATTTGTAACCCATAGCCTTAACGGAGTCAAGTACCTCGCTGTCTTTGTTGCACCGTGAGTATTGATAACTTTTTCAAGGATCTGCTTCAGCTGTTTCTTACCAACAAGGAAATCAACCTCAAGAAGCAGTTCGTTTCCAGGTACGCTTCTGTCTACGAATCCAAGATCCTGCGGAAGGATCTCGTTAAACAGGAAACGTCCCAGTGTAGAATGAACATTGCCGCTTAAAACAGTTCCGTCCGGCATTGTCTTATGGCAATGAACAATGATCTTTGTCTGGAGTGTGATGACCTTGTTCTCGTATGCAAGAATTGCCTCGTTGACACTCTTGAAGAACTTGCCCTCACCCTTGTTTCCAGGTCTCTCCTGTGTCAGGTAGTAGATACCAAGGACCATATCCTGTGAAGGAACGGCTACAGGACCACCATCTGACGGTTTCAGAAGGTTGTTCGGTGATAACAGAAGGAAACGGCACTCTGCCTGCGCTTCCTGGGAAAGCGGAAGATGTACGGCCATCTGGTCACCATCGAAGTCAGCGTTGAACGCTGTACAAACAAGCGGATGAAGCTTGATAGCCTTACCTTCTACAAGGATCGGCTCGAACGCCTGGATACCCAGACGATGCAGTGTAGGTGCACGGTTCAGCATAACCGGATGCTCCTTAATGACGTCCTCAAGGACATCCCATACTGCAGGCTCAAGTTTCTCTACCATTTTCTTGGCATTCTTGATGTTGTGGGAAGTTCCGTTGGCAACAAGCTCTTTCATAACGAATGGTTTGAACAGCTCGATAGCCATCTCTTTCGGAAGACCACACTGATAGATTTTCAGCTCAGGTCCTACGACGATTACAGAACGTCCGGAGTAGTCAACTCGTTTACCAAGAAGGTTCTGACGGAAACGTCCGGATTTACCTTTCAGCATATCGGAAAGGGATTTCAGAGCTCTGTTTCCAGGGCCTGTTACAGGACGTCCACGGCGTCCGTTATCGATCAGGCATCTACAGCCTCCTGCAGCATACGCTTCTCGTTGCGGACAATGATATCCGGAGCACCAAGCTCCAGAAGTCTTTTCAGACGGTTGTTTCTGTTGATGATCCTTCTGTAAAGATCATTCAGGTCAGATGTTGCAAAACGTCCTCCGTCCAGCTGTACCATAGGACGAAGATCCGGCGGGATAACCGGAATAACGGTCATGATCATCCATTCAGGACGGTTGCCGGACTCACGGAAGGACTCCACAACCTCAAGACGTTTGATGATTCTTGCACGTTTCTGGCCGGTTGCATCTACAAGCTCTGCTTTCAGCTCTTCGGAATCTTTTTCAAGATCAATAGCCTGCAAAAGCTCCATGATGGACTCAGCACCCATACCTACGCGGAATCCTTCGCCGTATGACTCACGTGCTTCCTGGTACTCACGCTCGGTGAGTACCTGTTTGTACATAAGTCCGGAATCAGCAGGATCCAGAACGATATAGTTGGCAAAGTAAAGCACTTTCTCCAGTGTTCTCGGAGAAATGTCAAGGATCAGACCCATACGGGACGGAATTCCTTTGAAGTACCAGATATGAGACACCGGAGCTGCAAGCTCGATGTGTCCCATACGCTCTCTACGAACGGCAGATTTGGTTACTTCAACACCACATCTGTCGCAGACAACGCCTTTATAGCGAATTTTTTTATACTTTCCACAGTGGCACTCCCAGTCCTTGCTCGGTCCGAAAATTCTTTCGCAGAAAAGACCGTCCTTCTCAGGTTTCAAGGTTCTGTAGTTGATTGTTTCAGGTTTTAAAACCTCACCGTGTGACCACTCTCTGATCTTCTCAGGGGACGCCAGTCCGATCTTGATGGCATCGAAAGTCATTGGCTGATATGTTTCATTGGCGTTCGTTGTTTCTGCCATGTATTCTTTCCCCTTTCTTATTCCTCATCATCAAAGGACTCTTCAAACTCGATCATGTCATCCTCGTCTTCCATGTCCTCATCTTCTTCTACATTGACAAGCTCTTCTCCGCTGAACTCCTGCTTGGTATAGCCGTGTTTACCGAAGGACTCCTCATCTCTGCGTCCTCTGGAATCGCCCTCGATGACATGACGAAGATCTGTATCTCCGTAATCAGAAGTCTCCATAATGTGTACCTCTGATCCGTCCTCGCTGAGCACACGTACATCCAGACCAAGGGACTGAAGCTCTTTAAGAAGAACCTTAAAGGACTCAGGAATACCTGGCTCAGGAATGTTGTCGCCTTTGATGATCGCTTCATAGGTCTTAACACGTCCGATCACATCATCAGACTTCACTGTCAGAATCTCCTGCAGTGTATAGGAAGCACCATATGCCTCCAGTGCCCAAACCTCCATCTCTCCGAAACGCTGGCCACCGAACTGAGCTTTACCACCCAGAGGCTGCTGTGTTACCAGGGAGTATGGACCTGTGGAACGTGCGTGGATCTTATCGTCTACCAGATGATGCAGTTTCAGGTAGTGCATATGACCGATTGTTACAGGGCTGTCGAAATACTCTCCTGTACGTCCGTCACGAAGTCTTACCTTACCGTCTCTGGAAATAGGAACGCCCTTCCAGAGTGCTCTGTGAGCTTTGTTCTCATCAAGGTACTGCATAACATCCGGTGCAAGAATATCTTTATATTTCTCACGGAATTCCTCGAAGTCTTCCGTATTAACGTAATCGTTGGCAAGCTCCAGAGTATCCTGGATATCAACCTCGTTTGCGCCATCGAATACCGGTGTTGCGATATTGAAGCCAAGTGCTTTTGCAGCAAGGCTTAAGTGAATCTCCAGGACCTGTCCGATATTCATTCGGGAAGGTACACCCAGAGGATTCAGCACGATATCGAGCGGACGTCCGTTCGGAAGGAATGGCATATCCTCAACCGGAAGTACACGGGAAACGACACCCTTGTTACCATGACGACCAGCCATCTTATCACCAACGGAGATCTTTCTCTTCTGTGCAATATAAATACGTACTGCCTGATTTACTCCAGGCTCAGCTCATCGCCGTTCTCTCTTGTAAATACTTTGGCATCTACGATAATACCATATTCACCGTGCGGTACTTTAAGGGAAGTATCACGTACCTCTCTTGCCTTCTCACCAAAGATAGCACGAAGGAGACGCTCCTCAGCAGTAAGCTCTGTCTCTCCCTTAGGAGTAACCTTACCGACAAGGATATCACCGGCACGTACCTCAGCACCGATACGGATGATACCGCGCTCATCCAGATCTTTCAGAGCATCATCACCGACACCCGGAACGTCACGTGTGATCTCTTCCGGTCCCAGCTTGGTATCACGGGATTCTGCCTCATACTCCTCGATATGGACAGATGTATAAACATCGTTCTGTACAAGTCTCTCACTGAGAAGAACAGCATCCTCGTAGTTATAACCTTCCCAGGTCATAAATCCGATCAGCGGGTTCTTACCAAGTGCAAGCTCACCATTGGATGTAGACGGACCATCAGCGATAACCTGTCCAGTCTCAACATGCTCACCCTGGAACACGATCGGTCTCTGGTTGTAGCAGTTGCTCTGGTTGCTTCGCATAAATTTGGTCAGATGGTAATCATCCTTGGTTCCGTCATCATTCTTGATGGAGATATCTGTAGATGTGGAACGAAGTACTGTACCTGCTTTTCTTGCAACAACACATACACCGGAGTCAACGGCTGTCTTGGTCTCCATACCAGTACCAACAACCGGAGCCTCTGTTGTAAGAAGCGGAACGGCCTGACGCTGCATGTTTGATCCCATCAGCGCACGGTTCGCATCATCGTTCTGCAGGAACGGAATCAGGGCTGTAGCAACGGAGAATACCATTCGCGGAGATACGTCCATGTAGTCGAACATATGCTGCTCGTACTCCTGTGTCTCCTCACGGTAACGACCGGAAACGTTCTTATGAAGGAAATGTCCCTCTTCGTCCAGTGGCTCATTCGCCTGTGCTACATGATAATTATCTTCCTCGTCCGCTGTCATGTATACAACTTCATCTGTTACACGCGGGTTGGAAGGATCTGTTTTATCAATTTTTCTGTACGGAGCCTCTACGAAACCGTACTGATTGATTCTTGCATAAGATGCAAGGGAGTTGATAAGACCGATATTCGGTCCCTCAGGAGTCTCGATCGGCACATTCTTCCATAATGGGAGTAATGTACATCTCGAACCTCGAATCCGGCTCTGTCTCGTGACAGACCGCCAGGTCCCAGTGCAGAAAGTCTTCTCTTATGAGTCAGCTCTCCAAGAGGGTTGTTCTGGTCCATGAACTGTGACAGCTGGGAAGATCCGAAGAACTCCTTCACTGCTGCAGTTACTGGTTTGATATTGATCAGGGACTGCGGAGAAATACTCTCTGTATCCTGTGTTGTCATTCTCTCACGTACCACACGCTCAAGTCTGGAAAGACCGATGCGGTACTGGTTCTGAAGCAGCTCACCGACAGCACGGATACGACGGTTGCCCAGGTGGTCGATATCATCATCGTTTCCAAGGCCGTACTCCAGATGCATATTGTAGTTGATGGACGCAAGGATATCTTCCTTGGTGATGTGTTTCGGGATCAGGTCGTGGATATCACGTTTGATCGCATCACATCTGTCCTCAAATGTGTCATTTTCTTCCAGAATTTTTTCGAGTACCGGGTAGTATACTAATTCTGTAACACCCAGGGACTTCGGATCCTCAAGCTCCGGCAGATAGTGACGGATATCAACCATAAGGCTGGAAAGGACTTTGATCTCTCTCTCCTCACCCTGGATCCATACGTACGGAACTGCGGAATTCTGTAATGTATCAGCAAGCTCTTTTGTAACAAGTGTCTCAGCCTCAGCAAGGATCTCTCCTGTTGTTGTGTCAACAACATCCTGAGAAAGCTTGTGGCCTACGATACGTTTATTGAAATGAAGCTTCTTATTAAATTTATAACGTCCGACTTTGGCAAGGTCATATCTTCTCGGATCAAAGAACATTGCCATGATAAGGCTCTCTGCGCTCTCTACTGCAAGCGGCTCGCCCGGACGGATCTTCTTATACAGCTCAAGGAGACCTTCCTGATAGTTTGTGGAAGTATCCTTTGTAAAGCTGGCAAGGATCTTTGGCTCTTCACCAAACAGATCAATGATCTCAGCATTGGTTCCAATGCCCAGTGCACGGATCAGAACAGTGATCGGAACCTTTCTTGTTCTGTCTACACGTACATAGAATATATCATTTGAATCTGTCTCATACTCCAGCCATGCACCTCTGTTAGGAATTACAGTACTGGAAAACAGTCTCTTGCCAAGTTTATCATGAGCGATTGCGTAGTAGATTCCAGGGGAACGTACTAACTGGCTGACAATAACACGCTCAGCACCATTGATAACAAAAGTACCTGTTGCAGTCATCAGCGGTAAATCTCCCATGAAAATCTCGTGTTCGTTGATCTCTTCTGTTTCCTTATTGATCAGCCTTACTCGAACCTTCAAAGGTGCGGCATAAGTCACGTCACGTTCTTTACACTGCTCGATGGAATATTTCGCATCTTTTTCATCATATGTGAAATCGATGAATTCCAGACTGAGCTTTCCGCCGTAATCTGCGATCGGAGAAATATCATCAAATACTTCTTTTAAACCTTCGTCAAGAAACCACTGGTAGGAATCTTTCTGAACTTCGATCAGGTTTGGCATTTCCAGGACTTCTTTTTGTCTCTGGTAGCTCATACGCATGCTTTTTCCAGTTTTTACAGAACGAATTCTGTTTTTTTCCATTGACGTTTCACCCCTGTTTTTTTATTATTTATTACAACATGATCCCGCCTGGCTTTTAGGCAGGCATATCTAGCCATAATATAGCATCCTCCATTTTAACATAAGAAAAAAAGCGTGTCAAGCACTTTTTTTTGATTTTTTTACATTTTTCAAAAAAAAGATTCTGTTCCTTCTATACATACGATGTATGGATATCCGGAACAGAATCTTTTATTTATCACACATACTTACTTCACAACAGTATTTACTGTTACTGTATTTCCGTATTTATCTTTTGAGACAAGTTTCAGAGCAGTATTCTTTTTTTGCTTCTTTATTTTAATAACGTACTGTTTCTTTTTGTTTACGGATGATACACCCAGCTTTACAAACTTTCCGGATTTCTGCACATAAACAGTGACACTTCTGCTGCCAGATGCTGTTCCGTTTATAGCAGTGCTTGCAGCTGTAATCTTTTTGCAGGCTGGACGATTAATGCTCGTCCAACCCTTGCAGCTTTTAGCATATACAGCCTGGATTTTTCCATTTCCGCTGAAACTGTTGGATTTCATTACCGGTATCACAGAAGTATAGGCATAAATACCATTTCCTTTGTTTTTGTCCGCTTTATTTCCGGAATTTCTGTTACTCTTGATTTCCAGATCAGAATACCGCTTTTTTTATTTGAAAAGACACGATTGCTCTTTGCGCGTATTCCGCCTGTAGCATATTCAATTTTAATTCCGTGGTTTTTGTTTTTTGAAGAAGAGTTGCTGAATATATTGACATTTTTGCCGGCATTTACACGGATTCCTGACCCGCCCGTTGATTTTACAGTATTCTTTTCCACTGTAGAAGGGGCCGCCATTGAACCCAGATAAATTCCGTCCCCTCCTGCTGCAGAAACCACATTTCCGCTGATGATGTTTTTCTTTTGGGATTTTTTGACATATACCCCATCGTAAACATAAACACCTGCATTTGCGGTTCCGGAAACCGTATTTTTTCTGATCGCTGTCCCCCTGGAGTCTTCCGCACTGATTCCCAGATTGGAAAACGCAGAGGTATTTTTTACCTTAATACGGTTATTATTCAAAGTTCCTGAATCTGAAAGAGTCATGCGAATCCCATTGCCATATCCTGTAACACGGTTATCTTCCACTGTAATACCTTTTATTGAATAAATTCCCTTCGGAATCACACCACCGTTTCTTTTCATATTATATCCCAGCACATTGATGCCGCTGCATATCCATGCATATCCTCCGATGCTGGAAGTCTTAGACAGGCTGATATAATTCCCTGTTACCCGGATATTCCGGTTTGCGCTTGTTCCAGGTCCTCCATTATACCCCTTCGTCTTATGAGTATTTTTCAGGTTTACAGCAGAAACTTCAACACCCGTCCCCACATTTACCATAGTATTATCTTCTGCTACAGAATCTTCATAATTAAGAAATTCTATACAGCGTTTCTTTACATTATGGAATGTATTGTCTCTGACAGTAATCCTTTTGTAAGTCTTTCCTGCCATCATGCTGTGGGTTCCCAGCCCTGCAAAAACATCCTCAAACACATTATCCTCAATAACAAAATCTTCACAGGTAGTTCCATCATAAGGCTGATACTGTGGAAAAACATTATTCTCATCTGTACAGCAGTCTATCTGAATACATTCCTGACCGCCTTTTACATAATTCTTATAATATCCGCGAAATGTACATCCTGTGATCCTGGCATTTTTAATACCTCCAAATTCCAGAAAATGCGATTTCAGATTATTAAGAAATGTAGCATTTTTGACAGTAACATTAGTAGCATGGCCGATGCTGAAACCCACAAAACCTCCTGGTGCATCTTTTTCTTTTACAATCTTATAATTGAAATCCCATGTTCCTCCATCAATAACTATATTTCGATAACCATTGTAACCGCCTTCTGATTCCAGCGTATTTCCCAAGCGGAGCAAAATATGTTTATTTACAGAGGTCTTGGTAATCGTAGCTCCCTGTGCATATAAATACATATTGCTGTACATGCAGAGAGTTCCTGTCAGATTATAATTTCCCGGCGGAATAATGATCTTATACGGATTTTCATCTGTAGCCTTATCCTTTAGTTTCCACAAAAGAGTATTCAAAGGAGCTGTAATGTCCTCTCCGTCTTTTATTTGAAGCGTCACTGTCCGATATACTCCCTGTTTTCCCTCTGAAGCACTTCCATCAGAAAAATCTTCCGTTTCTCCAGCAGTAAAATCTTCCTGAATAAACTGATTATTCACAGTTTCTTTGCCCTGTTTGCTGTCCGCACTTTCCCCATCTGGTTCCTGCTGAATTTCTTCGGCATTTTCCTGTTCAGCTTCTGTCTCACTCCCCTGATCCGGTGTTTCTGTTATTTCTGATACATCATCCGTCAATTCCTCTTCCTGATCTCCAATACTGTCCACACCTGAATCTTCCTCACCGTTGTCATCTGACAATATAGTACTGGCTGCCGATACTTCTGTACTTCCATCCGAAAAAACATCCTCTGCTTCTCCAGATGTTACATCTTCTTCTGAATCTGAATTTTCTTTTGTCCATGCTGCCGTAGAAGCAGGTACCACACTCCCATTATCGTCAATAACCAACGGATCTGGTTCTTCCGCAGGTACATTTTCTTCCTCTTCGAGTTTCTCCTGCTGATTCATTATTGCATTCTGAGCCCGAATCGCCTCCATCGGAGAAATCATTGAAACTGCATTGGTATGTTTTTTCTGAGATGTCTGCTGTGCTGCTGTCGGCACCGGAATTCCAGTTAGTCCGACTACCGCAGCCAGAACACCGGCCAACATTTTCTTTTTCATATTTATATTTCATCCCCCTTTCTTTTTTTCATTATCCTTCTTTTGTTCCCCAAAAGCAAGGGACAAAAAAAGCTGCTGTGCCGCCGGTAAACCGGCAGGCACAACAGCCTCAAAGCTCTTATTCTGACTGGATTATTTAAGTGTAACCTTAGCTCCCTCAGCCTCAAGTTTAGTTTTGATGTCCTCAGCCTCAGCTTTGGATGCGCCCTCTTTAACAACCTTCGGAGCACCATCAACAATAGCTTTAGCCTCTTTAAGTCCAAGACCTGTAACCTCACGAACAACTTTGATAACTTTAACTTTGTTAGCGCCAACCTCTGTAAGCTCTACGTCAAACTCATCTTTCTCCTCAGCTGCCTCGCCTGCTGCACCTGCTGCTGCTACAACAACACCTGCTGCTGCGGAAACGCCGAACTCTTCCTCACAAGCTTTTACAAGGTCATTTAACTCTAATACAGATAATTCTTTGATTGCTGCAATAAATTCTTCTGTTGTTAATTTTGCCATTTTAATTTCCCTCCATTTATAAATTTTAATTAATAATCATGCGGTCGTTATGCCGCCAATTGCACGTTGCTGGGATTACTCAGCAGCTGCTGCGTCAGCTCCGCCGTTCTGCTCTGCGATCTGATTAAGCACACGAGCGAAGTTTGCGATCGGAGACTGCATGCTTCCAAGCAGTTTTCCAAGAAGTTCCTCTCTTGAAGGAATTGTGGACAGTGCCTGAATTCCGGCCTGATCATTGTAGTTACCTTCAACTACACCTGCGATCAGCTCCAGTGCCGGGAACTGTTTTGCATATTTAGCAAGGATTCTTGCCGGAGCAGTTGCGTCTGTCTCGGAGATAGCGATCGCATTTGTGCCATGTAAATGATCACTGAGGCTCTCAAATGCTGTACCCTCGAATGCACGACGCATCATGGTATTTTTGTATACCTTGTACTGAACACCAGCTTCTCTTAACTCTTTACGAAGAATTGTATCCTGCTCAACTGTAAGACCGCTGTAGTTTACAAGTACAACAGACTGTGCGTCTTTAATGCTGTTAGAGATCTCTTCTACGATTGGTTGTTTCAGTTCTACTTTTGCCATGAAATGGTACACCTCCTTATAGATTTTGTATACCGCCGTCGCAATAAGTCAATCTGTTTAAAAAAAGACCTTACTGCTTCGCAATAAGGCCTTGTGTAATCTTAACTCAGAATACTTGGACCTCGGTAGGCGTTTTGATCCTTATGCCTTACGGCACCTACTGTCTTCGGCAGCGTTCTTAGGTACAATACCATAACAGTGCCGGGTGTGTCAAGTATTTTTTAAGATTTTTCCCAAATTATTTAGTACCAAAAATACGGTCTCCGGCATCTCCAAGTCCCGGGCAGATGTAAGCGTTCTCATTGAGCTCTCTGTCAAGGGAACCACAGTAGATCTGTACATCCGGATGTGCCTCGTGAAGTCGTTTCAGTCCTTCCGGTGCTGCAATGATGCACATGAACTTAATATTCCTGCCTCCCTGTTTCTTAACAAAATCAATAGCAGCCTCGCCAGAACCGCCTGTTGCAAGCATCGGGTCAACGATTACTGCAATACGCTCATCAATGGATTCTGGAAGTTTGCAGTAGTACTCATGCGGCTCATGAGTTACAGGATCTCGGTAAAGTCCTACATGGCCGACTTTTGCTGACGGAACCAGTGTCAGGATACTGTTTACCATTCCAAGGCCTGCACGGAGAACAGGGATAATGGCCAGCTTCTTTCCGGAGATCATTGGCGTCATACATGTCTCGATTGGTGTCTCAACCTTTACTTCTTCTGTAGGAAGATCTCGAAGTGCCTCATATCCCATCAGGATACCGATCTCCTCTACCAGTTTACGGAACTCGTTTGTTCCTGTATTTTTATCACGGAGCATTGAAATTTTGTGTTTGATCAGCGGGTGATCCATAATATAAACATTTTCCATTTTTTCCATCGTGATTTCCTCTCTTTGTCTGTGTTTTTTGTAAAGCGAAACTTCTCATTCCACTCTGCTTCATACACCGAAACGCAAGCCTTTCGCTTTTCTGTATTCATCTTTCTACATTATAATATATATGACACTTTTTCAAAAGGGGGAAAAACTATTTTCCCTGGCGTTCCAGAACCTGATCAATAGCATAGGCCACACCAAATTCATTGTTGTTCTTTGTGATGTATTTTGCTGCTCTTTTAATCTCCGGAACTGCGTTTTCCATTGCAACAGTTGCGCCGAAATCCATGGAAATCATGGAATAATCATTAAGACTGTCACCAAGGACCATCACCTCATCCATGGTATAACCCAGAGACTCGATATATTCTTTCAGCACCGGGCCTTTCTGCGCCTCTACTGCTGTAATCTCCTGATTATATATAAAGGAAGAAGCCACTGCAACGGCTGGATTTTCTTTCAGCTCATCGCTGAGTTTCTCCAGCTGCTCCACATCTGCCGCAAAAATGAAGATCTTATATACCGGCGCACCGCTGCTCTCCAGGGAACGGATATCGGAAATCCCTTTCGTGTTTCCGGCGATCCTGCGGTACTGCGGGGATTTCCGTACAATCTCCTCGCTGGTATCTATGTCCATATTGAAAAGACGGATCTGCTGAATGATCCCGTCTTCAATTTCTTTCTTTGTTCCAATACGGTAATCATAGCGATCCGTAAAAAATGCTACAGATACCGGGTATTTTTTTGCCGTATTGTAGACCTCCTCACACAGCTCAATAGAGATCGGTGTACTCTTTACGACCTCCTGCTGCGGATTCCGTACTTCAGCACCGCTGCTCACCACATAATCACAGGTCAGCTCTGTTCCCTTCAGTTCCTCCATGGCACCGGGGAAATTCCGGCCGGTGGCAACCATAAAGCGGATTCCCGCATCGCAGGCACGCCTGATCGCCGCAAGGGTTTCCGGTGCGATCCTATGGTCATCACCAAGAAGTGTGCCATCCATATCACTTGCAATTACTTTTATCATAAAAAATTTCTCCTTTTATCTGTAAAAATCCACTCAATCATTCTGATCCATATCATCCATAGCAAATATGTTCTTTTTTCGGAGAATTATATCTTATATTATTGCAAAATACAATGATTTTTGCGGCAGACATGAGCCTTTCTGATTTCGGAAATACATGGTATAATGAGATTTCATAAATCTGTCCGATGTCGGTCAAGCGGATATTCGCAATCCGCGTCGCTACTTGATTCGTTCAAGTGAATGCCCCCATCCACATGTACTACATAGATTTTCATCGAATAAATGCTCTTCAGTTAAGCCAGTCAATCAGAAAGCAGGAGAATATTATGTCAACTTATTTTTTTCATTCCAAAAGAAGCCACTCGCATTCCCGTTTCTTCTATTTAATATTGTGCACAGTTCTTGTCTGTCCAATGCTTCTTTTCACAGGCTGTGGAAATATCACTGATACAGATAGCTTCAACAACGAAAATGAACCCATCAGTATCAGCAGCATCAAATTGAACACCGCCGTACAGATCACCATTTACGATTCCCAGGATAAAGCTCTCCTGGATGACTGTCTGGCACTGTGCGATAAATATGAGCTGATCTTCAGCCGGACAAACGAGAACAGCGAGCTTTATAAATTAAATCACCGCAAAGATACATCTGATGAAGATTCCAATGCCGTTGGGCAAACTACTCCATATCCGGTCAGCGGCACAGCAGACACCTGGCATATATCCGAGGACCTTGCCTCTCTGCTTTCCGAAGGCTCAATATCACCAGGGAATCCGATGGTGCCTTTGACATCGCCATTGCGCCTTTGACCTCTCTCTGGGATTTCACAGCAGAAGACCCGAAGGCTCCGGATGATGCAGATATTCAGAAAGTTCTCCCCCTGTGCAGCTCCGACGGCGTCACCATTGACGGGCAGGATATCACACTTCCCTCTGATGACATCCAGTTCGATGTAGGCGCCATTGCCAAAGGCTATATTGCAGACCGCCTGAAAGATTTTCTGGTAAAAAAAGGCGTAAACAGTGCTATCATCAACCTTGGCGGCAATGTCCTCTGCATCGGCTCGAAGCCTGACGGCACTCCCTTCAAAGTAGGCATCCAGAAGCCCTTTGCAGATCGCAACGAAACCGAAGCCGTTATGGATATCACCGGAAAATCTGTTGTATCCTCCGGAATTTATGAGAGGTGCTTTAAGCAGAACGGAAAATTATACCATCACATCCTGAACCCCAAAACCGGCTATCCATATGACAATAGCCTGATCTCTGTGACGATCATCTCCGACCAGTCTGTGGACGGCGATGCCTTAAGCACCACCTGTTTCGCCCTTGGTCTGGAGGACGGACTGAAATTTGCGGAGAAAAAAGGAGTGCAGGCCGTTTTTATCACAGAAGATTATGAACTGCATTATACGGACGGATTCCGGGATGAGATCAGGGTTACTGATGTGGAATCCTGAAATATTCAGTTGTTTATCATATCCGGCCAGGAAAGGATCTCTGCGGAGATCTTTTCCTCATAATCTCCGTCAATGTCCTCACTTCTTCCTGCCGCATAGATGTTCGTCTCGGCTCCCCAGCCGTTATCCTCATATTCCCATACATGGAACTTCAGTCCACGGAACATGAAATCCAGGCTTCCGCAGCCGTCCTCCTCTGTGTATTCGAATTTAATGTTTTTTTATTCAGGGCATCCTGTACTTTCTGTAAACGCATGCTCTACGATCCTTTCCGGAAAAATCCTCCGTGTATTTTCTGGCAGATATCCTGATCTGCCAGTCTGTATTCCAGTATACCACGAAGCATTTTTTTCCACAAGAAAAGGGCGTGGGGCAAGTTATTTTTATTGTGCAGAATTATGAAATATGGTAGAATAAGCTTCGTGACTTTAGCGTATTACTTGAAAGAAACTCAGCGACAGTTATGGGGGAGCAAATCGGTAAGCCCTGCTGCATGAAGTAATTTTTCTGCCGGATAATACCGGTATGTCAGACTCCTTAAAATTACCGACTGCCAGAACATGTTTGAAAAAAGCTTTCTGTAAGGCAGGAATGATTTTTCAAACACGCTCTAATCTATACATATTTATATGAGGTGAGTTATGAAAGAAAGAGAAAAACTCGGATCCCGTCTGGGATTCATTCTGATTTCTGCTGGCTGTGCCATCGGAATCGGAAACGTCTGGAAATTCCCTTACATGGCCGGACAGGGCGGTGGCGGCACATTCGTACTGTTTTACCTGATCTTCCTGGCCCTTCTTGGACTTCCTGTTATGACTATGGAGTTTTCTGTTGGACGTGCCAGCCAGAAGAGTCCTGTCAAAGCATATTACGCACTGGAAAAACCAGGACAGAAATGGCACATCCATGGATATATCACTCTGATCGGATGTTATCTCCTGATGATGTTTTACACCACTGTTACAGGCTGGATGCTGAATTACTTCTATATGACAGCCACCGGTAAATTCCAGGGACTTGATTCCGACGGTGTTGCAGGACAGTTTACCAACATGCTTGGCCAGCCCGTTACTATGGGATTCTGGATGATCGTCGTTGTTATTGCAGGTGTTTTTGTCTGCTCCCGCGGTCTTCAGAACGGCCTTGAAAAAGTTACCAAGGTTATGATGATCTCTCTTCTGGTGATCATGGTTGTTCTTGCCATCAACAGTTTTACCATGGATGGTGCCAAAGAGGGACTGAAATTCTACCTAATCCCGGATTTCGAGCGTATGAAAGAGATCGGTATTATTTCTACCATTACCGGTGCTATGAACCAGGCATTCTTTACTCTCAGCCTTGGTATCGGTGCTATGGCTATCTTCGGAAGCTACATCGGAAAAGATCATGCACTGCTTGGTGAATCCATGAATATTGCGCTTCTGGATACTTTTGTTGCGATCACCTCCGGACTTATTATTTTCCCGGCATGTTTCACATTCAATGTTGACCAGACTTCCGGCCCGAGCCTGATCTTCATCACACTGCCGAATATTTTCAACCACATTCCGCTTGGAAGACTGTGGGGAAGCCTGTTCTTCATCTTTATGTCATTTGCAGCTTTCTCGACCATCCTGGCTGTATTTGAAAATATTATTTCCTGCGGTATGGAGCTTACCGGCTGGAGCCGAAAAAAATCCAGTCTTGTAAATGCCATCGCCATCATCCTTCTGTCTCTGCCATGCGTACTTGGATACAATGTATGGTCCTGGGACTGGCTCAAGGTATTCGGCGGCGCAATTCTCGACCTTGAAGATTTTCTGGTAAGCAACATTCTGCTCCCGCTTGGTTCTCTTGTATACCTGCTTTTCTGTGTTTCCAAACGGGGCTGGGGCTGGGAAAACTTCACAGAAGAAGCCAACACCGGAAAAGGCATGAAGATCCGGAAATGGATGCGCGGATACATCACTTATATCCTGCCGCTGATCATTCTTTTTATCTTCTTCTTTGGTCTGTACGACAAGTTTTTTGCATAAAAGATTCCCCCGTACAATGCATGATGTAAAATATTTATATTCTGCATTTGTATGGGGGATTTTTATATGTAAAACTGATATTCTCATTTCTGTTTCTACGCATCTGAACCCGGAGAATGTTTACTTATGCTCATCATAATCGGACAATATCGCTTTTTTCTGAGCATAATCAATGGTAAGCGTATACTCCATTCCCGGTTCCAGGATTTCGATCTCTCCCAGGTTTGAATCATGTCCCTCTATCATCATGGAAATCACCCGAAAAACTCCCGGAAGCAACCCAATATCCGGCTCACCCACATCCATGGAACCTTCAACCACATTATCATTACGCAGAAATATGATCATATCCTGCTGGTACTGTTCCGCATTTTTATAAACCATATGAAGAGTTACACGGTATTTGGAACGCTCTTCTTCATCCATATGGTCACCGGGCTCCGTGACATATTTCTCATAATAATCTGCACGGTCATTAATATCTGTTGTTTCCGAATTTAATTTTTCAGGATCCAGTTTTTTGATCTTCTGATCGTCCCCACCTGTCATATTACATCCGCTGATAAATGTTATACAGCATAAAATTAAAATACTAATTCTTTTTATCATGAGATTTCTTCCTGCGCTTTTCTACTCTTTTATAAAATGCTTCCGCTTCTTCCAGATAGCTTCCTATCTCATTCTTTTCTATCTGCTTCACTTCCTGTGGCCGGAAATTCATCAAACATATCATCATATTTTTCATTCCATTCTTTTGCCTTTTCTTTCCAGTTTGTCATCTGTTCTCCTTCCATTACTATTCTCGCTTTCCAAGCAGCTCCAGTACTTCCTCACGGCTGATCAGAGCCTTGCCCATACCCTCTCCGCTCAGGATCTCGTCAGCCAGCTCTCTCTTTCGCTCCTGAAGGGCACGGATGCGCTCCTCTATGGTATCTTTCATAAACAGCCTGTAAACACTGACAAAATTCTTCTGACCGATACGGTGTGCACGGTCCGTAGCCTGATTCTGCACAGCCAGATTCCACCATGGATTATAATGGATCACAATATCCGCTGCTGTAAGATTCAGTCCGGTTCCTCCTGCCTTAAGGGAAATACAGAACACGGAAGTCTCATCTCTGTTAAACGCCTTCACAAGCTGTGCACGTTTTTCCTTGGAGGTAGCTCCCGTCAGCATGTAAAAAGAAATCTTCGCTTTTTTCAGACGGGCTGCCAGCTCATCCAGCATTGTTGTAAACTGGGAAAACAACAGGATCTTATGTCCGCCGTTCACAGCATTCTGCACCAGCTCCATACACATATCCAGCTTGGAGGAATTTCCCTTATAATTTTCATATACAAGCCCCGGATAACAGCAGAGCTGACGAAGCCTTGTGATCTCCGAAAGGATCTGCAGCTTTGAAGTCTTAAATTCCGCATCTGTCTGCATGCTCAGCATCAGGCGAAGTCTCTCTGTGTGCGCCTCATAAAGCTCCTTCTGCTCACTCTCCAACAGAGAAAACATATCTTTTTCCAGCTTATCCGGAAGATCTTTCAGAACATCTTTTTTCAGTCTCCGGAGCACAAACGGGCGGATCATCTTCTGCAGCCGCTCCATAGCTTCAGAATTACCATACTGCACAGCCGGAAGCTCGATCTCTTTGCGGAACTTCTCATAAGAATAAAGAAAACCGGGCATCAGAAAGTCAAAAATACTCCACAGCTCACTGAGCCGGTTCTCCACCGGAGTTCCGGTCAGTGCCAGCCGGAACTCCGAGCGGATTTCCTTCACTGCCTTCGCAGCCTGGGTTCCGTGATTTTTGATATACTGTGCCTCATCAATGATCTCCACTGCAAAATCCAGCTTCTGATAAGCCTTCAGATCACGCTTCAGAAGGTCATATGAGGTGATCAGAACTTCCCGTTCTCCCGCATTTTTGATCATGGCTTTTCTTTCCCGCACATCTCCTGTAACAGCTGTGGCAGGAAGTCCCGGTGCAAAGCGCTCGATCTCGCTCATCCAGTTAAATACCAGGGAAGCCGGCGTTACCACCAGCGCACGTCTGTTTTCTCCCGGGGCCGATTCCTGAAATTCCGACCAGAGAAACGCGATCACCTGGATCGTTTTTCCAAGACCCATATCATCTGCAAGGATTCCGCCGAACTGATTATGTTTCAGGGTTTTTATCCAGTAAAAGCCTTCTTTCTGATAACCCCGGAGGATTTTTTCCTGCTGAGGCGGAACCTGAAATTTATGTTCTTCCATTGTCTGCATATTTCGGATCAGCGCCTGAAAGGCATTGTCCTTTTCCACCTTTATCAGATCGCTGCCCTTCAGCTGACTGTTCAGATACATGGCTCGATAGGCCGGTACCTGTGTTCTTCCCTTTTTCAGCTCTTTACCGTTGATCTGAAGATCGTCCTTCAGCTCAGAAAGTTCCCGCAGCTGTCCATCGGAAATATCCAGAAAACTTCCGTCCTTCAGGCGGAAATATTTTTTCCTGCGGTCATATCTGGAAAGAATGTCAAAAAGCTGTGCCTGATCCATGCCTTCCACATCTATATCCAGATTCAGAAGTCCGGCTGACAGAGATATTCCCAGCCGGATATTCGGCATTTTTGTTACACGCATCTGTTTGATCGCCTGGGAAATGTAGACAGTCCCCAGCTTCTGCATTGCCGGAATCCCTTCGGTAAGAAGCCGGTAAAGCTTTTCTTCAGGCTCCTGATGTTCCGAAACGCCAGCTTCTCCAACCTGCAGAACTTCAACTTTTTCCGCACGGCAATCCAGTGCCAGTTCCATTCTCTGCTCATCGTATCCGTTAAAATATTTCGACAGCATCGCAAACACACCTAATTCTCCCGGGATATCCCTGGTCTGCGCGAACACGCTTCGGTCAAAAATCGAAAATTTATCTTCTCCATAGCTCACAAATGCCTTACAGGTGATCCAGTCCCGTTCCGGAGCATCCAGATAGATCTCGTACTTTGCATTGTAGCATTCAAGCTCTGTATCTTCCGAAAAGCCCTCCAGTTCGCAGTGGAAGAATCTTTTCAGGGAAGGCAGAAGTTCCCGCACAAAGGATGGCACATCCGGTTCATCAATAAATGCCCGGCCCGCCGGAAGCCGTTCCAGGCATCTGGTAAACTCTTCTACAGCCCCAAGCGCCTGTCTGGAAACCAAATATACCTTTGCATCATCAAAATACATATGATAACGCACACCTGTCACACTGTAGATCGGCGTGATCTCCAGGGAAAGACCTTTTTTCTCTTTCCGGATCACAAGGGTTCTGTCAGGAATCTCCCTTACAGAATGCCAGGTGGTTTCCGGATCATTATTCATTTTTAATTTAAAACTGCTCTTATCAAGTATAAGAAGCAGCTCTTCCAGCTCTCTTGTATCAACGGAAAGCTCTCTTACCTTCACTTCCGTGCTTATATGCTGCAGCTGTTCATAACGCTCCATATATGTACCATAATGGTTCTCTACCCATTCCATGATAAACGAAAGCACCTCTCTGGACTCCTCGGTAAAAGCTTCCGGAGAATGAATAAATTCAAGGTTTTTTCCATAGGAAATTTCTCATTGTGTTTTACGTTCCAGACGAACGCCAGAACATCCTTTACGATATATTTCTTCTCGCAGCCAACACGGAATTCAATCACAAAACAGTTTCCGACCGCTTTAAATTTCAGGCAGGTCTCAATCTCCACCCGTCCGAAATACGGATCCCCGGAAAACGGCAGCATACGATCATAAAGCTGACTGTTAAGAAGACTTTTTAACTCTATTGTCGTCTTTGTCGCGATGTTTCCCGTTCCTGATATTCCAGGCAGCAAAGCGCTTCGCCTGCCTGTTCCTCCTGTTTTCTTGCCTCCACGCGTTCGTAAGCCTTACGGTCCCCGTACTCCATAAGTACCGCCACACAATGCTTGCAGATTCCGGAATAGCTGCGAAAAGCAAGGCAGTCGCAGTATACCTCTTTCAGCCGGTCTGCCTCTGCATCATACTGAAAGCCCGTATTGTATACATTTCGCCCGCTTCCCTTCACAGTTGCAGAAACCTTATCTACAGCGCCCTCTGTCTTAATATCCAGGGACTGAATTCTCTTTCCGGTTCTGTAAATATCAAGCCCTCTCTGATATGAAGTTGTATTGCAAAGTGCCCGGATGGCAGTACGTTTAAGCATTTCTCTTTCCTTTCTGGCAGGCTCAGTAATTTACGAAACTGCCATGTCCTTTCCATTTCTTCCATTATAAAAGGAGACCTGCCATATGGCAAGTCTCCCTGTTTCGCTATTCCTAATATTCAAATTTTCAAATACTTCTCAGATTTTCCACTCATTCTGCCATTCAATGTAAGGGACATCTCCTTCAAAACGAATGGGCAGCCATACATATCTGGCTATAGAAGTATCATCTTTTCCGTAATCTGTTTCTTCATCTTTTTCTTTTTTATCAGCTATTCCGGAAAATTCCTCTTTAAAACTCTGTTCAACCTTTCTGTATGCCTCTCCAGTATAAAAACCATCTCCCTCCGTTTCCGGAAGGTTAGGAAGCCACCTGTCTGCCATTGCAATGTACAGGTCTTCCTTTTCCGGATGTTTAAATATACAGGAAATCTGAGAATTAAAGGATGTCATACTTCTATCATTTCTGTGAGGATCTCCCAATACTTTCCATGGTCCATGCCATTCTTCCGCCATTGCAGCTTCCGAAGGATTCGGATGATATCCCGTTGTACCTGATGTGATAAGATATTTCTTTCCGTTTCTCTCAAAATACGCTGGTGCTTCTCTTACATAAGGAGGCTGTCCATTTTTAAAATGTTCGGAATATATTTCACTAACTCCTGTATATGTTTCATCTAACTCTGCACAAATCAGTTCACTGTGTACTTTCTCAAAAAAAATAATATGCCTTTCCACTCTGATCATCTACTGCCAGGTCAAAATCACCTGAGCTCATATCATATGGACGGTATCCTTTTTTTACCATGGTATACGGTCCCAGAATATGATCTGCGGTAAGAACCGTCATATCCTGTGTTCCATCTTTTTCCATAATTTTTAACCAGCAGACATATTTTAAAGTTTTTTTGTTATATAAAATATGTGGCCGATCCATACATTTTGATGGATATAAAGGAGACTCCGGATCATCTGTCACCGGCTTAATAATGATTCCTTCATCTTTCCAATTATAAAGATCTACAGAACTGTAACACCTCACTCCCCAATGCCATATATCATTATCGGGTTTTGTTTTCTCTTTATTTTCTCCATACCAGTAGAATATCCCATCTATGTATATGACAGAACCTCCATGTGCCTGTATCGGTTTTCCATTTGTATCTTTCCATTCTTTTCCTAGTCTGAATGAGTCATATTTCATTTTTTTCATTGCTCCTTTTTTTATATTGGGACGGAGAGATTCCTGTAACATTCTTAAATATCCTGCTGAAATAATAAGGATTATCATAACCCGCCATAGCCGCTGTTTCTTTTATGCTGAGGACAGGATCTGAATCAAACAGCAATTTCGCCTTATAAATTCTTTTTTTGATGATATAGTCATTGGGACTTTCTCCAAAGTATCGTTTAAAGCTTGTACATAAATATGAATAGCTGAAATTAAATTTATCTGCGATCTCCATGATAGAGAGTTTTTCTGTATAATGATAATCTATATATTCTTTAACACTTTCCATTGTATGCACAGATACCTGTGACAACGGATTTTCATCCTGTTCATCGATGACAGATTCAAAAAAATTCACCAGATTCTTCTCCAGCTCATCATAATCCTGAGATACTGTCACCGTCAGATCAATCATACTGCTCTCAAAATGTTTTCGAAGTTGCTGCTCCACAGTAAAAAGCCATCCTCGTAAAAGTTCCGTAAGTTCTTCCTGCGTCCAATGCTCTTCCTGACATTCCCTAAGCCGTTTTTTTATAAAGAAACCAATATCCTGATATTTTTTGTCTTTTATCATTCTTTCAAAATATCCGTAATCGCTAATCCGTCCTTCTGATGCTTTCTTTTTTAATCTTTCTTCACTATATTTTTGTGCTTCAATATATCTGCCTTCTGAAAATATCAGTTTTTTTCTCAAAACAATTCCTGCTTCAAGCATTTTTTCACGAAACTGTTCCGCTGTTCTAATTCCACTGTTATAAACACCTGTAACATTTACCACTAATTTATCCTGCACCGCCTGATAAATTTCTCTACCTAAATGATCTCCTGTTATTTTATCGGCTTCGATAACGACGATTCGTTCATTATCATATTTTCCATCCAGAATCCAGTATTTTTTATTCTGAGCGTCTAAAATCTGTATGATCTCCTTATTGTAACTGCTATCGTCATTGATTTTAAATTGGATATTCCGATAGGAAATATAGGTGCCAAAGCACAGATATAGTACACAAATTTCTGTTTTTTCGTCAAAAAAACAGTCTTCCATTTCTATTTTGCCACCATGAATTACGGCTTGAAGATATGCTTCCTGTTTTTCGTGAATATCCTCCTGCAATTCTGCTTTCATTTTTTGCAAAATCTTCTGAAGAACCAAAGGATTGATAGGCTTTACCAGATAGTCTTCTACTCCCAACGTAATAGCTTTTTTGGCATATTCAAATTCTTTATATCCGCTGATCAGCACGGTTTTTGCAGAAATACCCTTTTCCCGCAGTTTTCCAACAAATTCAAGACCATCGAAAATCGGCATACGGATATCTGTAAAAATAACATCCGGGTTCAATGCTTCAGCTTTTTTCAAAGCGCTTTTCCCATCTGACGCTGTATCAATAACACTATATTCCCCATCCATCATCTCAATACTTTTTTTAAGACTTCTCAATAATAATGGCTCATCATCTGCAATTAATACTTTTATCATCTTGTTACCTCTATTTTTATCTCTGTTCCGTTTTCTTTACTTTTTACTGTAAAACATACTTTCCTGCCGTATTCCTGTTTCAATCTCATGTAAATGTTCAATATGGCCATATTTTCTGTTCTCAACTCTGTATAAGCTTTGCTTTCCTCAAAAATAAAGTCCACATTATCTATTGCCGTCTGAATTTCCAACAGACGTTCATCACTTATTCCACATCCGTTATCTTTCAGGGTAAATATCCAACCATTTTCCGACACAGCGCAATTCACCTGAATTTTATACGGAGGCAGAGTATTTGAAAATCCATGGGCAAATGAATTTTCGGCAAGTGGTTGGAAGGTAAGCTTAGGAATGAAGTCTACATTTGTTTTTCCTTCAACCTCTATTCTGTATTCAAGATTATCTTCATATCTCCACTTCATACATTTCAGATAGTTCTCCAGATTTTCCAGCTCCGTCTGAATATCTACATGCTTTCCTGTGTCACTTCCTGCATATCGAAGCAATTCGCTTAGCTCTACGCACATCATCTGAGTCCGGAAGCTTCCATCTTCCATACCTGCCGCACTTATGGCTGCAAGGGAATTATATAGAAAATGAGGATTAATCTGTGCCTGCAATACCTCAATCTTAAGCTCCAGTTCCTTTTCCCGCATTGCTCCCATAAGTTCCGCTGATTCACGGATATGCTTCACCATCTTTGTAAACGCTCTTTGGAGAAGATCGATTTCATCAATTTCTGTTTTTAGATCTGAAAAATCCAATGCTTCTCCCGTATCGCTGTTCTCTACCGTTTTTCTTAATGTAACAATAGGATTCATTATTCTTTTTGTTGCAAAAATACTGCCAGTATCATAAAAATCAGCATCCCGCCACCAAAGATCAGTATCCATCGTACTGACCGAAAGATTGGTCCGAAAAAGTCTTTATTACGCTGAAACACGATCACTTTCCATGGAGCATTTGACAACTGATGCTGCATCCCTATTCCGGAAATTCCTTGCTGGAAACAATCACATCACACTGCTGTGAACCGAATGTCTCTGTAACCCGTTTCATTTCCCTGGTCTTTTTTGTATCTTCATAAGGATATACAATGTTCCCATCCTCATCTACAACATAAAGCTGCATATTGTTTCTGTCATAATTCTGGCTGCAAATTTCTTCTATCTTCTCATAACTCTGCTGCACTTCTATTACCCCTACATCTTTCTGACTGTAAAAGCTAAGATTCATTTTTCTGAGAAGAGAAACTGTAACCCTGTCCTTTTTTTCCGAAATGGCGAACGGATCCTCATGAGTAGGAAGAATTTTATAATATCCATCCCAGTTTTCGTACAATCCCTGATTCCATATACGATTTACTTCTTCCACGCCAGGAATCTCAAGAAGACCTATAAACATATCCGGATAAATAATAGATAAATTTGCAACCACTTTACGTGGGGAATTAAAACTCCACAGCGCTTCCTGAACATTATTTCGGGCATCCGGATTCTGTTCGAAATAATTGACTCCTTTTTTTCTGTTTTCCGTAGCATCAAAAAGCTCTTTCTGGATCTTTTTATTTCCAAATATCTGACAGCTGATCATATCCATCATATCAATCTCGCGTTCCAGTGCCTGTGCCGTACGAGTACTGATATCCTTGAATTCATTCTGTGCCAACTTCCTGTTATCTGCATATAATCTCACGTAATAGGTTCCTGCAACCAGAAAAATTGACACACTGCACAACAGTGCAAATACAATAAATATTCTTTTTGAATACGACAGCCTATCTGATATTTTTTTCATACTTTTCTTATCCTTTAACAGCTCCTGCAGTCATTCCTGCCATAATATGTTTCTGGGCAAAGATGTAAACAACTGCAATAGGCAGTATCGTGATTACAATATCCGCGAAGATAAGATTCCACTCCTGTCCATGTGCACCATAAAAACTGTTGATAGTAAGAGGAAGTGCCCATTTATCTCCACTGAGAAGGAATAACGGTAACTGTGCATCATTCCATACTCCCATAAAATTAAAATAAAAAGTGTTGCCGTTGTGGTTCTCAAAAGTGGAAATATGATTTTTCGATAAAGATACCAGCAGCTGCTTCCGTCAATCATAGCAGCTTCATCCAGTTCTCTCGGGATTCCCTTTACTGCAGCTGTATACAGAAAAATTGCCAGCGGAAGTCCGTAAGTCGCATGAACACATACATATCCGAAATGTGTATTCATCAATCCAAGTATATCCAGTACAAGATATGTAGGAATGTATGCGATCGGCACTACCAGTCCAAGAAGAAAAACATAATACAGATTACTAATGATCTTATTTCTTGATCTTGCGATTACAAATGCCGCAAGTGATCCTACTACAAGTACAATAAAGGTTGAACTTCCCGCCTGTATAAGACCGTTGAAAAAGGCCCGGACAATTCCACCGCCTTCAAAAATCTGAATGTAGTTATCTAACGTAAACGTCTTTGGCAGGCCAAGTCCCATCAGATTCGCTTCTTTTTTTTCTTTAAATGAATTAACAACAACCATCCATATCGGCATTATATAGATCAGACTGAATATGATCCCAACTGCATACCGTAAAAATGTTTTTCCCTTCTTCATTTAATATTCTACCTCTCTTTTCCTCAGAATTGCAAGCAGTGTCATACTAAGCGCCACGATCAGTACCGTTGTAAAGAGTCCTACTGCGGCAGAGTAACCAAGGAATCCGTTTCCAAAGCTCTTAAACAGGAAAGTTCCAAGTACATGTGTGCTGTCGGCAGGTCCTCCGTTTGTCGTAGAATAAACCTGTGCAAACACCTTAAATCCTGATATGATATTAAAAACAAGACTTATTGTAATAGAACTGATCAGCAACGGAAGGGTAACATATCTGAGTTGTTGCCATTTATCTGCTCCATCAATCTTTGCAGCCTCATAATAATCTGTCGGAATCGCTTGAAGTCCGGAAATCATTACACACATTGTAAATCCAGTTCCCTGCCATATATCCATCAGGCAGATAGAATTCATAGAATATCTTGCATCAAAAAGCCAGTCACGGGTAAGGCTGTCCAGCCCGATTGCCCGGAGTCCTTCATTGATAATTCCATTTGTAGGATTGTAAATAGAAACAAAAATAATGGCAACGACCATAACACTGATTGTCATAGGTAAAAATACAACTGCTCTGAGCAATGTATTAAATTTGCTGGTTTTCTTTACGATCAGTGCCATCAGAAATCCGAATATATTCTTTATAAGAACTGTTACGATTGCAAAATAAAAAGTATTTTTTATAGCAATAGCAAAAGTTTTCTCGCTGAACAGTCTCCGGAAATTTTCCAGTCCATTAAATTTAATATTATTAAAATCATACAAAGACCAGTCTGTAAATCCCAATATAAATGAGGCGAGATTGGGTACTACAAAAAATATGATAAATAATATCGCAGCTGGTGTAATAAACCATTTGGAATAAAAATCCCGCGTGTTCTTTTTCTTCATAATTCCTCCTATAATCTGTTACAGCAGCCGTTTTTCCGGCTGCTGTAACTGATACCCATAAATCAATAAACTTTTAGAAACCTTCTGCATTTCTCGCTTTTGCTTCTTCCGCATATGCGTTATACCAGTCATCCAGAGTATCCTGCACTGATTTTCCTGCAATCAGTCCCTGGATTCTGTCTGAAAAGTTTCCGTAAAATCCGTTAAGAACAGCCTTTCCATCTACCAGGGTGCTCTGATAATCGGAATAGAGGTTATTGTCTGTAGCATAGCTCAAAAGTTCATCTCCTAATGAACCCTGCTCAAGATCAAAGCCAAGATCTTTATATGGTGAGATTCCCGGAAGCAGTTCATAATATTTCTGAAGAACATCTTTGCTGAGCAATGTATTTACAAATTCTTTTGCAAGATCTGCATTAGGATTATCTGCCGGAACAGAAAGGAAGTTTCCTGCCTGGCCAACAGTAACTACCTGGTCACTCTCATCATCCCAGAGCGGAATCCACATCATTCCCAGCTTCTGCTCGTATTCATCTCTGGAATAATCATTCAACTTAGAAAAATCTGCATAAAAAGCTGTCTGACCTTCCATAAGCGCCTTTTCAGCCATTGTGTTTGTTGCAGACATATAATCTTCATTCAGATAACCATCATTTCTCAATTCTTCAAGATTCGACAGCAGCTTAACTACTTTCTCATTATCACTTGGTTTTGCCTTGTTCTGTGACATGTCGATCGCAAACTGCGGATCTTCGAACAATGTTGGCTGAATTGTTGCCAGAAGCCAGATCTGAGCTGTCCAATTCTCTTTGTTTGACATATAGACCGGCGTCACTCCGTTGGCCTGGATTTTATCACATGCCGCTTTGAATTCTGCAAAGTTATTGATTGGAAGCTCCACACCTGCATTTTTAAGCACTTCCTTGTTATAAAGGAGCCCAAAAGCTGACGCTGAAGAAATGGTGCTTTCAATACATTATCGTTACTGTCTACAGTCATTGGATAAGACTGTTCTGAAATATGATCTTTCCAATCGCCATCCAGAACTGCAAGCTTATCCGCCGGTAGTGTTGCAATACCAATATTATGCAAAATTACATCACTGGCATTTCCTGTTGCAAGCTTTGTATTTAATACACTCATCATCTGATCATCCGGATAAACATCATAGTCAATCTCAATTCCCATCTTGTCTGCTGCCATTTTCATAACCGTTTCCACAGCGTTATTTCCGCTGTCTGAATTGCTCATCATGATTGTCAGTTTTTTCGAATCACCTGCCGTTTTACTTGCTGTTTCATCTTTTGCTCCTGAGTTCGAGCTTCCACAGCCTGTAGCCGCCAGAGCAACCATACAGCCAGTCAGAACCAGTGACAAAACCCTCTTTTTCATTTTGTTTCCTCCGTTTTCCTTTTTTATTTATAAAGAGTATATCATTCTGTCACTTTTAAAAAAATGCACATATTTTTGAATGGGATACACAATCTTTTGTTGTTATCTTCTGTCGTCACTCTTTATTGTATTGATAAGTAAGTCTTCCATTATAAAAGGAGACCTGCCATATGGCAAGTCTCCCTGTTTCGCTGTTACTATATTAATTTTTCTCAGCAGGCTTTCCTTCTTGCTTCATCCTCTTTCCGCTCTTCTCCGACTTCTGTCATCAGATACGGATCAAGAACCTCTTCCAGCTCTTTCTCAGTCATGATCTCCTGTTCCAGAACAAGTTCCCGGACAGATTTGCCGGTTTTTACTGCAGTTTTTGCGATGGTTGCAGACGCCTTGTAGCCAATATGCGGGCAAAGAGCCGTTGCGATTCCTGCACTGCTTTCCATCAGGTCTTTGCAGCGTTTGCGGTTTGCGGTGATTCCTGTGATACAGTTTACGATCAGGGTATCCACTGCCTTTTCCAGCGTAGTAATGGACTCAAACAGGTTACAGAATACAACCGGCTCAAAAGCATTCAGCTCCAGCTGACCGGCTTCTGCTGCCATGGTAATGGTGGTGTCATGTCCTACGATGTGAAAAGCAACCTGGCTTACCACCTCTGGAATGACCGGATTTACCTTACCAGGCATGATGGAAGACCCATTCTGCTTCGCCGGAAGGTTGATCTCCCCAAATCCGGTTTTCGGACCGGAGGACATCAGGCGAAGATCGTTGCACATCTTGGAAAGATCCACCGCACAGGTTTTTATCACACCGGATACGGCAACAAAACCATCCAGATTTTCTGTTGCGTCAAAAAGATCCTCTGCCTGTTTCAGCGGATAGCCTGTAAGCTTTTCAAGATTTGGCACAATTTTATAAAAATAAGAATCAGAAACATTGATAGCAGTTCCCACTGCAGTTCCTCCAAGGTTTACGGTGTACATTTCCCTGTGAGCTTTTTCGATACGTTTCCGGTCCCTGGAGACCATGGACGCATAACCATGGAATACCTGGCCAAGGCGGATCGGAACCGCATCCTGAAGCTGTGTACGCCCCATAGTGATCACATCATCAAACTCCTCTGCTTTTTTTGCAAGCTCACTTTCAAGTCTTACCAGCACTTTTTCCAGAGGTACAAGAAGATCCAGAACGTAAGCTTACCGGCCGTCGGGATCACATCATTGGTGGACTGCGCCATGTTTACGTGATCATTTGGATGAACCATTTTATAGCTTCCCTTTGGACATCCGAGAAGCTCACCGGCTCTGTTTGCGATCACCTCATTCATGTTCATGTTTGCACTGGTTCCGGCACCACCCTGAATGGCATCTACGATAAATTCCTCAGCCAACTTTCCTGCGATCACTTCATCACAGGCTCTGACAATGGCGTCTGCCTTATCCTCCGGAAGAAGCCCTGCATTATTATTAGTGATAGCTGCTGCTTTTTTAATCTGTGCCAGGTTCCTGATAAATACCGGATGAAGCTTTGTACCTGTAATAGGAAAATTCTGTTTCGCCCTTAAAGCCTGAACTCCGTAATAAGCCTCTGCAGGCACTTCCATAGTTCCGATTGAATCTGCTTCCAGTCTTGTTTCTGTTGTCATTTTGTCATTCCTCTTCTTTCTTCTGATCCTGTGCACATCTGATTTGCTCCGCTCTCTGATCTCATTTTTTCAGTCCGACGGATATTCACTGTTTACAAATCATTCTGTTATTTTCATTTTTATCAGCAGCTGTTTTTCTGATGCCTAAGAAACTAACACTTTCTTTGTGGCTTGTAAATACTTTTAAGGGAAAACCATGATTATCCGTGTTTTTCAATAGTTTGTATTAATTTTTTTAAGAATTATATTTATTTTTCTTATTTTTATTAAGTCGTTTCTTGTGTTGTGATAACACACGCAGTATAATCAATACAGAAAAACCATTGAAAGGAGCCAGTCCGCATGGAACACAAGCTTGACAATATTGACCGAAAGATCATCGAAATGCTTCAGAAAAACGCCCGCACCCCGGTAAAGGAAATCGCAAAGGAAGTTTTCCTCTCCTCCCCAGCTGTCTCCGCCAGGTCGAACACCTCGAAAAAAACGGCTGATCACAGGCTACCACGCCCAGATCAACCCCGGTATTTCTCGGTTATCATATAAAAGCATTCATCAACCTGGAAGTAGAACCCAACCAGAAAAAAGAC
>ENA-OQCN01000185-OQCN01000185.1-human-gut-metagenome-genome-assembly--contig:-NODE-185-length-32400-cov-7.234592_pt1 | contig 32400 bp, 34 predicted proteins | sample MGYA00242497_ERZ504576 | MGnify/ENA primary metagenome ERZ504576 (study PRJEB26092, sample SAMD00036296) | human gut metagenome | host: Homo sapiens | study: EMG produced TPA metagenomics assembly of...
CTTTACATGTTTTTTTCGGAAGACATTTCTGCGGATATGCCTGTGCATTCGGATCTTTTGGCGATGTCATGTATGAAGCTTTTCCTGGATCTGGACGAAATGTTTTCGCAAAAAAAAGAAACCAGTCCTTTCTGAAAAAATGGTTCACAGACTTCAGAAAGTGAAATATATCGTACTGGCCCTGATCCTGCTTTCCTGCCTCACAGGCGTATACGGAAAGCTTACAGGAACCAGCCCCTGGGATGTTTTTTCCATGCTTACAGCCGGAAGGCTTCCAAACAGTACATATCTGGTGGGAATCATCCTTTTGCTTCTGATCATGGTGGGAATGTGCACACAGGAGCGCTTTTTCTGCCAGTTTCTCTGCCCGATGGGAGCGGTTTTTGCACTGATGCCGATCCTGCCCGGAGCACTTTTTAAGAGAAACCGCGAGAAATGCCCTCCAAAATGCGGACTTTGCAAAAAAAGATGCCCTGCGCATCTGGACATTGACGGTGACACAGCAATGTCCGGCGAATGTCTTTGCTGTCATGCCTGTGCGGCAACATGCCCCAGAAAAAACATTCACATAGGAACAACAGAGGAAAAATAATCTATGAAATATCATGCTCTGAAAAAGAAAGCTTTTCTGGCAGCAACAGTATTTACGGGAACAACAATGATGATTCCATCCATGTGCCTGGCTGCATCAGATAAAGATATACAGACATATACAGATACAGATTTTGCCATGGATACTGTGGTATCCCAAACACTTTATACCACAGGAGACGATATAAACAGCAAGCTGACCTCCGTGCTGACGGATGTGGAAACGAACCTTCTTTCCTGGACGAATGAGGATTCACAGATCTATAAGGTGAACGCATCTGACGGAAAAGATACGGAGATCTCCGGGGAACTTTCAGGTTATCTGGAGAGGATACTCAAAATTTCCAGAGACTCTGACGGAGCTTTTGATCCGACGATCGGGAAGCTGATCCGGCTGTGGGATATTGGCGGGGAAGATCAGAGGATTCCGGGAGAGGATGAGATCAGGAATGTTCTGAAGGATTCCGGCTACGAAAAAGTTTCGCTGGCAGGAAATAACATCAGTATGGATGAAGGATGTTCCCTTGATCTTGGCGCAGCGGAAAAGGTATCGGATGTGACTCTGTTCTGGAATATCTGGAAAGTCAGAAGGATGTAACAGCAGCACTTATGAATCTTGGCGGAAGCAGTGTCATGACTTACGGAAGCAAACCGGACGGTTCTTCCTGGAATGTGGCAGTGACAGATCCGCGGGCTGAAAATGACGATGAGTATCTTGGAGTGGTTGCCTTAAACGGCACAGAGTTTCTTTCCACATCAGGAGATTATGAGAAATATTTTATCGAAGATGGTGTGAGATATCATCACATTATGGATCCGTCCACCGGATATCCGGCAAAAAGCGGAGTAACCGGAGTGACCGTTGTATGTGACACAGGACTGGAAGCAGATGCACTTTCCACAGCATGCTTTGTATTAGGTGTGGAAAAAGGCTCCGAATTGTTGAAAAAGTACAGCGCAGACGGACTTTTTGTGGATGAAGACCATCATGTGTACCTCACCGATGGAATGAAGGAGCGATTCAGCCTTCTTCAGGATATCTACAGCGTGGAGGATATCACAGAATAAAAGAGATAGTAAAGCCTGTAACAATTTCCGAAATTTCGGAATCAGATTCCGGACCGAAAACAGGGCGAGGCGGGATTGTTATGGAAGGTTTTCTATAAATATTTCATATTTTTAGGAGGAATAAGTAATGCAGAAGTGGAATCTACTGAAAAAAACAGCTCCATGCATCCTGAGTCTTGCAGTGGCAGCAACAAGTTTCCCGACAGCTGTAATGGCAACAGATTTTGATACGGCAGTCGTTTCCGAAGCAGAAGCTCAGGAAGCAGATGTCGAGGACTTTGGCGCAGAAGAGGTTGAAGCTGCTGAGGATACAACAGAAGAGATGACAGAGGATATTCAGCAGGACGAAGCAGCTGATGATCTTGAAATCCAGGAAGATGCTGTAGCTGAGGAAGCAGATCCTGTTTCCGATGGAGAAGATGAGTTTTCAGCAGGCGATGATACAGAGGAAGCTTTCTCTGATGAGAGCCAGCTGAAAGGTGAGTATCAGTATGTATATGCAGGACTTACATGGGGTGAGTACTGGGCTGCTGAAGGCGTTTATAATGCAGGAAACACAAGCTCCAGTGATGAGCTTGACCTTAAAGGTGAGGCTGATAAAGGTGCTTTTGATACAGTAACAAGAGCAACTGCTAATCACGGACTTCACAGAGGAAGTTATCAGACAGAGGCAACTATTATTGCAACAGACGGAACAAAATTTGCTGTTTCCTACTGGAAAGATAATCAGACTATCGTTCTCACAGATGGTTCTGAGGCTACATGGAACAGAGGATTTCTCACAAAAGACGGAAAAGAATATGAGATGGATCATTATGAAGTATATGGTCTGAAATATGTTCCGGTAGCAGTTAAAACTGCAGATTATGCAGACTTCTGCAAGAAGTATAATGTTGTAAACGCTGGTGAGACAATTTCCGGTGGATACGGCGAGATGAATCTTCAGTCCTATGTTGGTCTTGTAGCTGATGTAACTGCTGATACCAATGGTCTGAAATATGCTGAGAAGAATGGCGACAGTTTTACATTTACAGCAAGAAAATCCAATGGAACAACATCTGGTATCAAAGGTCAGGCTCTGAAAACAGCTACAGATGTTGAGCCGACAGTAAAGACCGCAGATGGAAGCTATGGTGAATTTCTTCGTGTAGATATCAACGGAAATTATGGAGATCTTGGTGCAAACATGCAGGCTGTACGCTGGGATTACTATGGAGATGATTCCACATACACAACAAAACCTCTTGCTTCTTACGGAACTAAGTTTGCAGCAGATAACTGGATGCACAAAAAAATGGGAATCCAGCTTGGCCTTACAAAATCTGCACGTTGCAAACTTCCGGGAGGAACAGACGGAACAGGTTACTGGAAACTGACTGTATACGCACTTGGATACAATGATTATACATATAAATTCCAGCAACAACAGAGAATATTGTAGAGCCGCAGGTAGAGCCGACAGACTTACAGATCTCAAAGCTGAGGTTGAGACTGCAAAAGCACTGAAACAGGCAGATTACACTGTTGCAACCTGGAAATCTTTTGCAGGTGAGCTTGCTGAGGCAGAGGAAGTTATTGCAAAGACAGATGCAAGCCAGGCAGAGGTTAACGAAGCACTTTCACATCTTCAGGCAGCAGAGAAAGAACTTGTCAAAGTAACTGCAGCTTTGGATAAAAAGACAGCAGCTGTATACACAGGAAAGACTGTAACCCTGAAAGCAACAAGCAACGATAAAGATGCAAAAGCAACATTTACAAGCAGCAATACAAAAGTAGCAACAGTAAGCAGCACAGGTGTTGTAAAAGGTGTGAAAGCCGGAACAGCAACAATCACAGCTTCTTATGGAAATGCAAAAGCTACATGCAAGGTAACAGTAAAAGCTTCTACAATTAAATTTGCTAAAAAGACAGCAACTGTATACACAGGAAAAACTGTAACAGTAAAAGCAACAGCAACCCCATCTGCAACAATTAAATACACATCCAGCAATACAAAAGTAGCAACAGTAAACAGCAAGACAGGTGCTGTAAAAGGTTTGAAAGCCGGAACAGTAACAATCACAGCAACAGCTGGAACTCTGAAAGCAACATACAAAGTAACAGTAAAAGCTCCATCTGTTAAATTTGCAAAGAAGACAGCAACTGTTTACAAAGGAAAAACCGCAACAGTAAAAGCAACACTGGCAGGCGTTTCTTCTGTAAAATACACAAGCAGCAATAAGAAAGTAGCAACAGTAAATAGCAAGACAGGTGCTGTAAAAGGTTTGAAAGCCGGAACAGTAACAATCACAGCAACAAGCGGAAAACTGAAAGCAACATACAAGCTGACAGTTAAGAACCCGACATTCAGCCTTACAAAATCTTCCGCAACAATCAAAAAAGGCAAAACAACAACAATCAAATCCAAAGCAGCACCAGCCGGAAAAGTTACATACACAAGCAGCAACAGGAAAGTTGCAACTGTAACAAGCAAAGGCGTTGTTAAAGGAATCAAAAAAGGTAAAGCAACAATCACAGTTAAATGCAACGGCATTACAAAGAAATTTGTGGTAACTGTTAAGTAAATACCTGGTAAGTACCTCTGCCGCAGAGCATTTTATGTATCTGCGGCAGAAGTCTGCCTATCGGCACGGAAATAAATGCCTGGCAGAAGCCGCATAAGAGGGGAGAAAGCATTCATGGAAAAAGATCTGAAAGAAAAAAAGCCATCTGAAAATAATGACCCGAAGATACCCTGGCCAAAACTGATCCCTGCTGCAGCTGTGATCGCGGCACTTGCATTTTCAGGTATCAAGGCTCAGGGCTCTGATGAAAACACAGAAACTCTTCAGAAGTCAGATACGACCGTAATGTCTGCTTCTGAGCTGGAAAAATATCTTGGCTATGAGGAAGAAGATAATTCAGTTTCCGAAACCGGTACAGCAACAGATAAGAAAAGCACATCCAATAAAAGTATTTCAAAAAAGACTTCAAAAAAATCTGCAAAAAAAACAGCTGCAAAAAAGAGCTCCGGAAAAAGAACTGTATCTGAATCTGCAAAAAGCAATGCCGGCGCAGCAGGACAGGGTTCCACTCAGACACCAGTGGCCAATGTTCCGGCAGGCGGCTATAAAGACGGAACATACGAAGGATCAGGAACCGGATTCGGCGGTACGATCACTGTACGCGTGACAGTAAGCGGCGGAAAGATCGCAGCTATTGATATTTTGGACGCTTCCGGAGAAACCGGATCGTATTTTGCGTCAGCGAAAGGTGTTATCAGCAAAATGATCGCCGGAAACACACCGAATGTAGATGCGGTCAGCGGAGCAACCTATTCTTCCAACGGAATCATCCAGCAGTCCAGAATGCTCTATCCCAGGCAGCAGCAGATGGAAGCACAAGTCAGCCAACCCCTTCACCGACACCGACTTCCACACCAACGCCAACTCCGACAAAAAAGCCGAAGCCGACCAAAAAACCTGATCCGAATAGTCCGAGCCAGTACCTGAACGGAACCTATAAAGCGTCTGCAAAAGGCTACAGCGGAGATGTAAAAGTAACTATTACTATCAAAAATGACGTGATCACATCTGTAAAACAGGAGAATACAGATACTCCGATGTTTTTTGAAAAAGCGTGGAGTGCTCTGAAAGAGCAGATCGTAGGCTCAGATTCCGTGGATGATATTGACACAGTCAGCGGAGCAACTTATTCTTCAAAGGGAATTCTGGAAGCTGTAAAAAAAGCCCTGAAGGAAGCGAAAAATCCAGAATATGGAAAAAAAGTGACCCCGACTCCAACGAAGAAGCCAACTCCGAAACCAACTGCCACACCGAAACCGACAGCAACGCCTGAGCCAACTGCCACACCGGAACCAACGGCAGTGCCTGATGATCCAAATGTAACACCGACACCGGATAATCCGAACACAACACCTGTTCCGAATGATCCCAATATAACGCCGGAGCCGACCGAAGTACCTGAGCCAACCCCTGCAGGTCTATACAGAGACGGAACATATGAAGCAGCTGCTTTCGGATATGGCGGAAAAACAAGACTGACAGTGACTATCAGCGGAGGTCAGATCGTGTCCATCACACAGACCAACAACGATACGCCGGAATTTTTTGATCCGGCATGGGAAACTATCTATGCCCAGATCATGGCGAATCAGTCAGCAGACGGAATTGATACAGTCAGCGGCGCAACCTTCTCCTCAGAGGGAATCATCGGAGCAGCACAGAAAGCATTAAACCAGGCGAAAAACTGATTTTAACCGAAACTGCGGAGCAGTTATTCGGTTATGAGCAAGTAGCGAAAGCGGATTGCGAATATCCGATTGACTAAAAGAAACCCCTGAATTTCAGAAAAAAATATTCTGGAATTCAGGGGTTTTTCCGTATTAAAAAAAATTTTAACCGAATCAGGGAAGTTTTCAGCAGGGTTGCGAATATCCACTCGATAGGTTATTTCGATAAAAAAATAACATGAGAATATACAGAATAATATAAAAAACGTCAGAATATATATCGAAGAAACTGGAAAAATATCGCGAATTAATGGAGCGTAACTTAAAAAGTATAGTTACAATTTTATTGCACGGATCTTGATTTTATGATATGTTTTAGTGTGTGTACTTATAATTGTTATTTATATGACAAACAACGCTGAAAGGAGAATAACATGAGTAGTAAAATTACGATCATCGGAGCAGGAAGTGTAGGAGCAACCATCGCTTACACATTATCACAGAGGAGCATTGCCTCAGAAATCGTACTGATCGATATCAACAAGCAGAAGGCAGAAGGAGAGGTCATGGATATTGAACAGGGAACCAGTTCCGTGAACCGATCTCCATTGTGGCGGGAGATTATCCGGATGCTGCGGACTCAGATATTGTAATCATCACTTCCGGTATTGCCAGAAAACCAGGACAGACACGAATTGAACTGACACAGACTAACGTTAATATTATGAAGAGCATCACTCCGGAGATCGTAAAAGTGGCTCCTAAAGCACTTTATATTATCGTAAGCAATCCGTGTGATATTATGACATACGCTTTTGCGAAGCTTTCCGGACTTCCGGAGAGCCAGATCTTAGGTTCCGGTACAGCTCTGGATACTGCACGTCTCCGCTGCAGACTTTCCAGACATTATGGAGTTTCTGAGAAAAATATCCACGCTTATGTATTTGGCGAGCATGGAGATACTTCTTTTGTACCATGGTCAAGAGCATTTGTGGCAGGTGCAACTCTGGATGAATTTGATAAGATCGCTCATGAGGATCAGAAAGATATGCCGCCACTTGACAAGGAAGAGGTTCTGGAGTATGTTCATACTTCAGGGTCAACTGTTATTGCCAAAAAAGGTGCAACTTTTTATGCAGTAGCAGTATCTGTGTGCAGACTTTGCTCGCTTCTTCTTGCAGCATCTGATACAATTGTCAGTGTGTCAACTATGCTTCACGGAGAGTACGGCATTGAGGATGTATGTCTTAGTACAATGGCATCTATCGGACCGGAAGGTGTGAAGAGTATCGTACGCGTTCCTCTTACTGAAGAGGAGACTGAGAAACTTCATGCAAGTGCCAATGCACTGAAAAACGTGATCGCACAGATTGACCTTTAATAAATGTCTGAAGCTGTGTAAAAAGGGGAATGCAGCCCAAGACAAATCTGTAACAACGGGAGAAAGATAAAAATGGATATTATTCAGGTAATTACCAGAGAATTGAACGTTGAGAAATGGCAGGTAGAAGCAGCAGTCAGGCTGATCGACGAAGGCTGCACCATTCCTTTTATTTCCAGATACCGTAAAGAAGCAACCGGTACATTAAACGATGAACAGCTTCGTAATCTTAATGAGAGACTTACCTATTTAAGAAACCTTGAGGACAAAAAAGCTCAGGTCCTTGGCAGTATTGAGGAGCAGGGCAAGCTGACACCGGAACTGAAAAAGCAGATCGAAGCGGCACAGACTCTTGTAGTAGTGGAGGATCTTTACCGCCCATATCGTCCGAAACGCCGTACGCGTGCTATTATTGCAAAGGAGAAGGGGCTTGGGCCGCTGGCAGATATCATTCTTCTTCAGATGACAAAGAAACCGCTGGAAGAAGAGGCGAAGGCTTTTCTTTCAGAGGAAAAAGAAGTTAAAACAACGGCAGATGCTATCAATGGAGCCAAAGATATTATCGCAGAGCATATTTCCGATGAGGCAGACTACCGTATCTATATCCGTAAGAAAACAATGGATAAAGGAACTATCTGTTCTGCTGCAAGAGATGAGAAAGAGCAGTCTGTTTACGAAATGTACTATGATTTCGAGGAGCCTGTGAAGAAACTGGCAGGCCATCGTGTCCTTGCACTGAACCGTGGTGAGAAGGAGAAATTCCTCACAGTGAAGATCGTGGCACCGGAGGAAGATATCATCCGCTATCTTGAGAAACAGGTGATCGTCCGTGACAATCCGAATACAACCCCGGTTCTGAAGGAAGTGGTGGAGGACAGCTACAAGCGTCTGATCGGCCCGGCCATTGAGCGTGAGATCAGAAGTGCATTAACGGAAAGAGCAGAGGACGGAGCCATTCACGTATTTGGCAAAAATCTGGAGCAGCTTCTTATGCAGCCTCCAATTGCAGGACAGGTAGTTCTTGGCTGGGATCCGGCATTTCGTACAGGATGTAAGCTGGCAGTGATAGACCCGACCGGAAAAGTTCTGGATACCACTGTGATCTATCCGACAGCGCCTACCAATGAGACCAAGATCCGTGCAGCCAAGGAAACCCTCAAAAAACTCATCAGCAAATATCACGTAACTCTGATCTCCGTAGGAAACGGAACCGCATCCAGAGAGTCAGAGCAGATCATTGTGGAACTCCTTAAGGAAATCCCGGAAAAAGTTCAGTACGTGATCACCAACGAGGCAGGTGCTTCCGTATATTCCGCAAGCAAGCTTGCAACGGAAGAATTCCCGAATTTTGATGTGGGACAGCGTAGTGCCACATCTATCGCAAGACGTGTCCAGGACCCGCTGGCAGAGCTTGTAAAGATCGACCCGAAATCCATTGGTGTCGGTCAGTACCAGCATGACATGAACCAGAAGAAACTGGGCGAGGCACTGAACGGAGTTGTTGAGGACTGCGTGAACAAAGTCGGCGTAGATCTCAATACAGCATCTGCTTCCCTTCTGGAATATATTTCCGGAATCAGCAAAGCTATCGCAAAGAATATCGTAGCTTACCGTGAGGAGAACGGCCGCTTCCAGACAAGACGGGAACTTCTCAAAGTTGCGAAACTTGGTCCGAAAGCCTTTGAGCAGTGTGCAGGTTTCACACGGATCACGGGGGGCAAAAATCCTTTGGATGCAACAAGTGTTCATCCTGAGAGCTACGACGCGGCAAAAAAACTCCTGGAAAAACTTGGCTATACACCACAAGACGTGGCAGAGCGTAAACTTACCGGCATTTCCAGACAGATCCGCGATTACGGAAAACTGGCCAAAGAACTGGAAATCGGTGAGCCGACACTTCGGGATATCGTAAAAGAGCTGGAGAAACCGGCAAGAGATCCACGTGATGAGATGCCGAAGCCGATCCTCCGCACAGATGTCCTTGATATGAAGGATCTGAAAGAAGGCATGGTTCTTAAAGGAACTGTCCGCAATGTAATTGATTTCGGAGCTTTTGTAGATATCGGTGTACATCAGGACGGACTGGTTCATATTTCAGAGATGAGCGAGAAATTCATCAAACATCCGCTGGAAGCAGTCAGCGTTGGTGATATTGTGGATGTGCGTGTTCTTGGTGTGGATATGAAGAAGAAGCGGATCAGCCTTTCCATGAAAGGAATCAGTAAATAAAAAGAAATATTCAGTAGAGTGAAGCAGACGGGAATGTTTTGCATTACATTACCGGATAGAAATACAACAGAATTATGATACAGTTACAGCAGCGATTATAACTTATTCCTTATAAAGCCGGAGAAATAGGTTTTACAGGAAAAAATCGCTGCTGTATTATTATATTACAGGATACGGACAATAGAGGTTGACTATATCAGACGGGAGGAAAATTAATTTGGACAGTACAGTACAAACCGTTCAGGAGGTAGGAAATCAGGTAAACCAGTACAAGCAGATGTTTGAAAATTATATTCCGGATATTACCAAATTCGGAATCAAGGTTGTTCTGGCCATCGTGGCTTTCTGGGTAGGAAGCACCGTCATTAAAGGGATCGTAAAGTTTGTCAGAAAATCACTGACAAAATCCAGACTGGACACAGGTGTTGCTCAGTTTATGTCATCCCTGGTCAAGATCGTGCTTTATATACTTCTGATTTTTAACATATCCACAAGCTTCGGAGTGAAGGAATCATCATTGGCAGCACTTCTTGGAACTGCCGGCGTTACCTTGGGTCTTGCCCTGCAGGGCGGACTTTCAAACCTGGCAGGAGGAATGATGCTTCTTCTGTTCAAGCCATTCCAGGTAGGAGATTACATTGTTGTCAACGGACAGAACGGAAGCGAAGGAACAGTATCCAAGGTAGAAATCTGTTATACAACACTTCTTTCCATTGACAACAAGCATATTGTGATCCCCAACGGTACGCTTTCCAACTCAACTATCACCAACGTAACGGCAAGGGATCAGCGAAGACTGGAGATCAAAGTAGGAATTTCCTACAACGCAGACATCCAGAGAGCCAAGGAGATTCTGGAAGACATCCTGACAGACGATCCGGACACAAGAGAAGACGAAGAGATGGTAGTATTTGTAGACGAGCTGGCAGAAAGTGCTGTGATCATGGGCTTCCGTGTCTGGGTAGATACAGACCGCTACTGGGACACCAGATGGAGACTGAACCAGCGGATCAAAGAAGACTTTGATTATTATGGAATTGAGATTCCTTATAATCAGCTGGATGTGCATTTGCATAAATAAAAACCCGGATTAGGTTTCAGTTATTGACAAATAACTATCACAATGTCATAATACCCCACAGAGATAGTATTTGGACTCAAAACTATACTCTGGCTGAAATCACTGGAATCTTATATAAATAACCAGCCGTAACCCGGGAAATGGGAACGGACGGATATATGAAATTATAAAAGATAAGAGCTTGTATTGATGGCAGGGAAAGTATTATAGCAGAAAATTCTGTGAATACCTTTTCATGTACAAAAAACAGGACTCAGCATACAGGGAATCAATCAGAAGCGTTTCAGGGTCGAAGTATACCCTGAGGCGCTTTTTTATGCACTTCCCTGCAGGAAAGGACTTATATAAGATGACAATAGAAATGTTAAAAGGAAAGATCCACAGAGCAACTGTTGTCCAGGCAGAACTGGATTATGTGGGAAGTATCACTGTGGATGAGGAACTGCTGGAAGCTGCCGGAATACTGGAATATGAAAAAGTTCAGATCGTAGATGTGAACAACGGCAGCCGTTTCGAGACATACACCATTTGCGGAGAACGCGGAAGCGGTATGATCTGCCTGAACGGAGCAGCAGCAAGATGCGTGAGCACAGGTGACAAGATCATCATCATGCTTACGCACAGTACGAGCAGGAAGAAGCCCGTACACATAAGCCTGCAGTAGTATTTGTAGATGAAGAAAACAAGATCAGCAGAGTGACCAATTATGAGAAACATGGACTGCTGAAAGATATGGCCTGAAAAAATCCGTAATAGAGGAAACTCAGATTACAGATTAGGTATGTGTCCAATGTGGACATAACGCCTTATAAAATAAGAGGAAAGTGAATTCAGAAAAGAGGCTATCTCGAAATCTATAAAAAATCCCAGTTCCCGTGACTGAGAAAGAGGAGAGAACAATGCAGGTAACAAAAACAGTAAAAGAAACAAGAAAACAGATCAAAGCGTGGAAAAAAGAAGGCAAAACAGTAGGACTTGTCCCGACCATGGGATTTCTCCATGAAGGACACGCAAGCCTGATAAAAAAATGCAGAGAGCAGAACGACATCGTAGTAGTATCTGATTTCGTCAATCCGACACAGTTCGGACCGACCGAAGACCTGGAAGCATACCCAAGAGATTTTGAACGTGACAGCAAACTCTGCGAAAGCCTGGGAGCAGACCTGATCTTCTGCCCGGAGCCTTCCGAGATGTATCATGATCCCCACGCATTTGTAAGCATAGATACCTTATCCGAAACACTCTGCGGAAAAACACGCCCTATTCATTTTAAGGGTGTATGCACAGTAGTGTCCAAACTGTTCCACATCGTAGCACCGGACAGAGCATATTTCGGACAGAAAGACGCACAGCAGCTGGCTATCATCCGCAAGATGGTGCAGGATCTGAATTTTGATATTGAGATCATTGGCTGCCCCATCGTCCGTGAGGAGGACGGACTTGCAAAATCCTCCAGAAATACATATTTAAGCCCTGAAGAAAGAAAAGCAGCTCTCTGCCTGTCAAAAGCAGTAAAAGCCGGACAGGAAGCTATCCGCACAGGAATTCCGGCAGAAGAGCTCCTTGGAAAAATGCGCGCAGTGATCGAAGCAGAACCTCTGGCAAAGATCGATTATGTATCCATGTAGATGCACTTACCATGCAGCCGGTGGAAAAAGCTGACCGCAGCGTTCTCGTAGCAATGGCTGTTTACATCGGAAAAACAAGACTGATCGACAACTTCAGCTACGAGGTATAATATATGGAAAAAATCTTAAATAAAATCGCAAAGATCAGCAGTCTTGCATCCAGATATATCGGGATCATTATCATCGCTTTTTCCTGCGTGGCTTTTTTCTGGCGGGATGGTTTTGCTGGATGACCAATTATACTTCTGTATTCCTTGGGGTTATCATGTTCGGAATGGGACTGACCATAAAGATGGAAGACTTCCGGATTGTTTTTTCCAGACCTAAAGAAGTGGTGATTGGAGCAGTGGCACAGTATACTATCATGCCTGTAGTGGCCTGGATACTGTGCAAGGTGATGAATCTTCCGGCTGACCTGGCCCTGGGAGTGATCCTGGTAGGCTGCTGCCCGGGAGGAACAGCCAGCAATGTGATCACCTATATTGCAGGCGGTGATGTGGCATTATCTGTGGGAATGACTATCGTATCCACATTGGCAGCACCTCTTGCCACACCGTTTCTTGTATATGTTCTGGCAGGAGCCTGGGTGGAAGTATCATTCTGGGCTATGGTGCTCTCTGTGATAAAAGTGATCCTGGTTCCGGTACTTCTGGGAATCATTTTGCGGAGTCTTGCAGGAGAACACGTAGACAAAGTATCCGACGTGATGCCGCTGATCTCAGTGATCGCTATCGCTATGATCATCGGAGGAATCGTGGCAGTAAATGCAGACAAGATCTTAAACTGTGGAGTTCTGGTGCTTGGAGTGGTGGCTATCCATAACTTCTGCGGTATGATGTTAGGTCTCCTTGCAGCAAAAATCTTCCACGTGGACTATTCCAGAACAACAGCTATAGCTATAGAAGTAGGCATGCAGAACAGCGGTCTTGCAGTTTCGCTGGCAGCAGCTAATTTTGCAGCCAACCCTCTGGCAACACTGCCAGGAGCAATCTTCAGCGTATGGCACAATATCGCAGGCTCCATATTCGCCGGAATCCGCCGTGCAGGAGCAGAACGCCAGACAGAATCAGGGAGCGGTAAGTTGGCGGAAGAAAGCTAAAAAGACAGAAGAACACTGAGGGGAGTTCGGAATATCGTTTTTATAAAGAAACCCGACAGCGTATGGAATGATCTGTATGCGGTCGGGTTTTGCGTTGTGGATTTGGAAATCGCATGTTAAACTGGAAACATAAAACACAGATATAAGACAGGTTCAGGAAAGAAGCCTGTGAACATTAAACATTGTAAAAGAGGACATTGCAATGAAATATGATGATCTGATCCAGGAACTGAATACATGGGAGTATGATGAGAAGATTTTCCGGGAATATTATTTTATGAAAAAAACTCCGGAGAATATTTCGGGATTTGCAGCAAGACATTTGGACCATAAAAAAGAAGTTGAGTGGGTACAGAATCCGAAAAAAGTAAATGCGCATTCCAGAGAGGATGCGTTTATCCCGCAGGGATATAATGTGAGTCTGGTAAAACACCCGAGATATTTTCCATTGTTTTATCATGAACATGATTTTTTTGAAATCATATATGTTCTGTCAGGAACCTGTACTAATTCCTTCCGGGATTCCACAGAGAAACTGACAGCAGGAGACCTGTGCCTGATCGCACCTGATGTCAGACATGGAATCCTGGCAGTGGAGGACGACAGCGTAATTCTGAATACCCTGATCCGTCGCAGCACATTTATGGATATTTTTTATAATACAGTCCGTGATAAGACTCAGATTTCCGGTTTCTTTGTTGGAAACCTATATTCCAGAGAAAAAATACACTACCTTCTTTTCCGTACGAAGAATGATGCAGTTATCCGCAATTATATTCTGGACATGTACAGGGAACAGAAAACTAGCGACAGTTTTTCAGACAGGATCATCTGCAGCATCCTTACATTGTTTTTTGTGGAGCTGACCAGACGCCACGGAAAAAATGTAAGCATACCGGATAACAGAAGAAAACGGACGGAGCAGGAATCCGAAATGCTTGCTTATATGATGGGAAACTGCAGTACAGTAACATTAAATGAACTTGCAGAGGAATTTCATTTCTCTGTACCATACTGTTCGAAACTGATCAAATCTATCTCAGGAAAAACTTTCTCCAATCTTCTCACAGAGATTCGCCTGCAGCATGGCGAACAGCTTCTTCTCTGCAGCCAGCTCAGTGTAGAAGATATCAGTGACAGGGTAGGGTATAAAAATCCGGAAAGTTTTATCCGTGCATTTCGCCGCTTATACAATGATACACCAAGCCAATACAGAAGAAAGAATAAATAAAGTCAATTAAATTGATTATTTCAAACCATGGAAGCAGTTCCGACATTCCGCTATGATGTAAGCAAATAAAAAACATCAATGCAGAATAAAAAGGAGGAAGCCAGTATGAAATATAATGATACTTATTCCATGATCGGAGCTATGATTAACCTGGGATTTGAAGTTGAGTTTAAGAAAGAACGGGAGAAAAAAGAAAAACGTCGCAGATTTTTACGGAAATTGATTGTCATGATATCCCGGTTAAAGAAGAGTTCGGGAAATATTACAGAGAATATGTCCGACAGTGCCGGTAAATGCAGATGTGATGCGCATACGATATGTGCATGTGCTGTCGATTGTGGAGACAGAGTGTGATAATCTGTTACAACAAATCGATACAAGTCACATTATGTCGAAAGAAAAAGTCATAAAATGCAGAAATGCGGTTTACAAATATTTTTTCTTATACTATAATAAGACCATGGACGACAAAAGTCCCCAACATATGAAAACAGGGGGGCCCGCTGAAGCGAGCTGAGAGTAGACTGTAAATGTCTTGACCCATAACCTGATTTGGATAATGCCAACGTAGGGACATATGCACGAAGGATTCTTAAAGACACAGAAGATCAGAGAGTACAGAAGATTTTTATTAAGTACGTAAGATTAAGAGCCGGTTGCCGTGATGCGTATGCGTTGCAGCGACCGGCTTTTTGTTGTATAAACATAAAGAATTTACAGAAGGATACCCTATATCTGACGGGAACAGAGCTTGTACAGCAGACCGGAATTCCGACAGCAGTGACAGATTTTCCAGATTCGGATACGAAATGAAAGGAGATTTTTTTACATGAGAAATTACAGTACACAGATGGAGGCTGCCCGTAAAGGCATCATCACACCTGAGCTTGAGATCGTAGCTAAGAAAGAACGCATGACAACAGAGGAGCTGCTTCCGCTGGTAGCCTCCGGTAAGGTGGCAATCTGTGCAAATAAAAATCATAAATGTATCGATCCGGAGGGTGTAGGCTCCATGCTCCGCACTAAGATCAACGTAAACCTTGGTGTATCCAGAGACTGCAAGGACTATGATGTAGAGATGCAGAAAGTAATGGAAGCTGTCAACATGGGAGCACACGCTATCATGGATCTTTCTTCCCACGGAAATACCATTCCGTTTCGCCGTAAGCTGACAAGTGAGTGTCCGGCTATGATCGGAACAGTTCCTGTTTATGATTCAGTTATCCACTATCAGAGAGACCTTGACACACTGACAGCTAAGGATTTCATTGATGTGGTAAGACTTCACGCACAGGATGGAGTAGATTTTGTAACTCTTCACTGCGGAATCACAAGAAAGACTATCGATCAGATCCGTAACCACAAGAGAAAAATGAACATTGTTTCCAGAGGAGGTTCTCTTGTATTTGCATGGATGTGCATGACCGGCGAGGAGAATCCGTTCTATGAATATTACGACGAGATCCTGGATATCTGCCGTGAGTATGATGTGACCATCTCCCTTGGCGATGCCTGCCGTCCGGGATGTCTGGCTGATGCAACAGACGTATGCCAGATCGAGGAGCTTGTACGTCTTGGCGAGCTGACCAAGCGTGCATGGGAAAAAGATGTCCAGGTTATGGTTGAGGGACCGGGACACGTTCCGCTTGATCAGGTAGAGGCAAACATGAAAGTACAGCAGTCCATCTGCCAGGGTGCACCGTTCTATGTATTAGGACCGATCGTAACTGACGTTGCACCGGGATATGACCACATTACATCTGCAATCGGCGGCGCAGTAGCAGCTATGTCCGGAGCTGCATTCCTCTGCTATGTAACACCGGCCGAGCACCTTGCCCTTCCGAACCTTGAGGACGTGAAACAGGGAATCATGGCATCCAAGATCGCAGCTCATGCAGCAGACATTGCCAAAGGTGTCCGCGGTGCCCGTGAGATCGATGACAAGATGGCTGATGCCAGAAGAAAGCTTGACTGGGAAGCGCAGTGGGAGTGTGCAATGGATCCGGAAACAGCGAAACGTATCTGGAACGAGCGCAAACCGGAGCATGATGATACCTGCTCCATGTGCGGTAAATTCTGCGCAGTGCGAAGCATGAACAAGGCACTTGCAGGAGAGCATATCGATATTCTGTAGTATATAGCAGCCGGCAGCATAACATACCTGTTTTCGGGATATGCAGCAGCCAGCCAGAGCACTGACGGGATATATTGTTTAGCTGCAATATAATATAATAGAAGAAAACGGAATATCAGAGTCGTCCATGTTTGTGGTAAAATATCACAACAGGGCGGCTCTTTTTCTGTGCATAGAATAAAAATATACATGCAAAATGTCGTCTATATGACGAAAAAATACATGTTCCATATACAAAGTGCTCAATAATCCATGCAGAAGGATTGGATAATCCATGTATTTTTTGTGTCCAAATTGTTAAAATAGCATCATCAAATAACGGAGAACGTCAAAATAAAGGAGGACGAAACATGAAAAGAAAGATACTCAGCGTTCTGCTCTGTGCAGCAATGATGGGAACAACACTGGCAGGTGCAACAAGCGTGCTTGCAGCTGATGACAAAGATTCCGACAGCAAATGGGAGTACAAGGAGGCTACTCTTACATTTCTGATCGATCCGGATACAGCGTCATCCGGATATCAGGCAGTATTTGATCTCTGCGAGAAAGAGACAGGTATTCATATCGAGACAGAGCTTCGTGCATCAGGCGGTGACGGAGACAACCAGGTAAAAACAAGACTTGCTTCCGGCGAGATGACAGATCTTTGCGGATACAACTCAGGAGCTAAGCTCAACGAGCTTGATCCGGAGAACAACTTTATCGACATTTCCGGCGAAGAGTGGGCAAGCCGTCTTGATGATACATTTGCATCTGCAGTAAGCGCAGGTTCTGATTCCGCAGTATATGGTATACCGCTTACAGCTACAAACCTCGGATGTATCCTTTATAATAAAGACCTCTATGAGAAATATGATCTTGAGGTTCCGGATACATGGGAAGATTTCCTTAAAAATTGTGATACACTGAAAGATGCTGGTGAGACAGCAGTTATCGGATCTCTTGGAGATTCCTGGACAATTCAGGTTCCATACCTTGGAGATCACTACAATGTACTTGCAGCAGAGCCGGATTTCTCAGAGAAATTCGAAGCTGGTGAAGCTAAATATGCTACAACAGAGGCTGGCCTTAAGAGCTTCCAGAAACTCGCTGACCTTCAGCCATACTTTAACGAGGATTACACAGCAACTACATACGCAGATGCATGCGATAAGCTTGTAAACGGCGAGGGTGCTCACTGGTTCATCCTTTCCCAGGCACTTTCCAGCATCTATGAGCTCTACGGAGACGATGTAAACAAAATCGGTGTTATGGGTGTTCCGGGAGATGACGCTGACAACCATGGCCTTACAGTTTGGGAGCCAACAGCTATTTACGGAAACGCTAACAGCGACAAAAAAGATGATATCTTAAGATTTATGGAGTTCTATACATCTGATGAGGCACTTGACGCTTTCACAGAAGCACAGAAACCAGACGGCCCATATTGTATCAAAGGATATGAGCTTCCAGATGACGCATATGACGGAGTTAAAGAGGCTCAGGAGAAATACTTTGACACAGGAAAAACAAATGTTGCAATGGAGTTCCAGACATCTGTAAAAGGAACAAACTGCGAGTATATCTGCTCTGAGGTTGCAACAGGACAGTCTACAGCAGAGGAAGCTGCAAAGGCTTACGATGAGGACTGCAAGAAACAGGCAACACAGCTTGGACTTGACTGGAAATAAGTAAATGTATGTCGCCGCCTGTGTTTCAGGCGGCCGGCTTTAATGTCAGCCAGACATCTGGAAATCGGAAAGGAAATGAAGCATGAACAAAAAGAAAATATACAGTTTATGGTTTCTTCTTCCGGCAGTACTGATTTTTGTGATCTTCTTCATCATCCGATGGTGACATCACTGTTTTTCAGCTTAACTGTATGGGATCTGAAATCATTTACATTCTGCGGCCTTGATAACTATAAAACATTCTTCAGTGAAAACTCCTTAAGTATATCTGTAAAAAATACGTTGATCTATGCAGTCCTTACAAGTGGACTGAAAGTGATCATTGCATTCTTTATTGCATTGTTCCTGACAAGTAAGATCAAAACAAAAGATTTCTTAAGATCTCTTGTATTTTTCCCGAACCTTGTCAGTGCGGTAGCAATCGGTATTATTTTCAAAGCACTGATGCATCCGAGCAAGGGACTTTTCAACACAGTTCTTGCAGCCATTGGAATTTCCGGACCTAACTGGCTGGGTGATACACACCTTGCCCTGTTTTCCGTAATTGCGGTTGATGTATGGAAAGGTGTCAGCATTTCCACAGTAATCTTTATTGCCGGCATCACATCTATTGATTCCAGCTATTATGAAGCTGCTTCTATCGACGGTGCAACCCGCTGGCAGACTATTCGAAACATCGTAATGCCACTGGTTCGTTCTTCAACAAATACCATTATCACACTTTCCCTGATCGGCGGACTTCGCTGCTTTGATCTGATCTGGGCTATGACAAAGGGTGGTCCTGGATTTGCAACAGACGTACTTGCATCTGTTGTTTACAAACAGTACGCAGCAGGCTTCTTCGGTCTGTCTACAGCAGGAAACGTTATCATGTTTGCGGTAATTGCGATCATCGCATTCCCGCTTCAGAAGTTCCTTAACAGCAGGGAGGTGTACAACTAAAATGAAAAAACAGAAAAGACTTACCTTATTAGGAGACATCCTTGGATGTGTTTTCGGTATTCTCATTTTTGCAGTACCGTTTCTCTTCATGCTGATCAATGCACTGAAGGACAGAAAAGAAGCAAACCTTCTGAGACTTTCCCTTCCGACTGAGTGGATGTGGAGCAACTTCAAAGAAGTATTTTCCGCAAATAATTATCAGATCATCACAGCATTCAAGAACAGTATTATCCTTACTGTAGGATCCCTGATCGTGCTTATCATTGTAGGATCCATGGCCGGCTATGTTCTTCAGAGAAGATCTGACAGACCTGTAAAGATCGTGGATACACTTGTTATGACAGGTCTTATGATTCCTCCTGCAATCCTTCCTACAATCTGGGTTATGCAGGGACTTCATATTTACAAAACCATGTTTGGTATGATCATGGTTGAGACAGCACTTCAGATTCCGTTTACCATCATGCTTTACAAAGGTTTTATGAATACGATCCCTGTAGAGCTTGAGGAGGCAGGCTACATCGATGGATGTACAAGAAGCAATCTGTTTATAAGGATTATTTTCCCTCTTCTGAAACCGGTTACATCCACAATTATCATCCTGAATGCGGTAACAATTTTCAACGATTTTACTAACCCGCTGTACTTCCTTCCGGGAAATGATAATGTAACAGTTCAGCTTACTCTTTATAACTTTATGGGCAGATACTCCAGTTCTTATAACCTGCTGTTTGCAGATGTACTGATAATCACTATCCCGATGCTGATTCTCTTCCTGTTTTTCAACAAGAAGATCGTAGACGGTATGGTAGCAGGAGCTGTCAAAGGCTGATGCCAAATATGCAAAATCGGATTTGTGTGGTATTATCATGACTGAATCAACTGCGAAGCAGTTATTCGGTTATGATAAGCAAGCAGTGAATAAGGATGGTTTTATCCGCCTGACATGCCATGCAGATAAAAAGAAAACAGATACTCTGCTGTGACGGCGGGGTATCTGTTTTGGCAAATAAAAATATATGAGGTGTGTTTATGAAATTCCGCACAAAACTGATTTTGGTTTTTTCCATTGTAATATTTTTTATATCGGCAATCCTGGGTATAGTATGCTATAACTATAATTCAAAAAGGCTATCTGAAAAAGCAGCTCAAAGCCTGAAATTATATTCCAGGCAGACAGCTGCTAATGTTGATTTTACCATAGATTCCATGAAGCATGTGACAGATTATATCCTGTCAGAACAGGATATGCTTAATGCAATGAAAACATTGCCGAAATATTATGAAAAAGGCAATGACGGACTTGGTAAAACGATAAAACACAATGATCTTCTGGATACCTTAAATACAGGACTTGCCATGTACTATATCAACAGTAATTTTTACAGGGTGATCATTTTTAATGAGTTCGGAGATGTGGCATCCAGTACCAATACCGGTTCCAAGCTTACCAATAAGGCAAGAAATACATCCAACATCAAATGGCTGGATTCAGCAGACAGAATGCACGGTAAACCGATCCTGATAGCACAGCATATGGATGGCTGGGGAATTCGGGAAAGTAAAGAAGTTTTTTCCCTGGCCAGAAAAGTTCAGGGCGGAGATTTCGGATATATTGAAGTACAGTATGCTACGGATGAGTTGAAGGATATATTTGAGGTTCCGGATTCCGACATTAAAGTTGTGGCGTTTCTTCCGGGAGGAGAAGTATTGTATCAGTCCGAGGGACTGGCCGGCGATCTGGTAAGCTACATGAAGAAGCATCCGGAAGTAACAAAAATGGATTCTATTACCGTTTCCTCAGACACAAGCATGTGGGCATCAGCATCAGAGATATCCGATAATTATGGAATCCGTGTGGTTGCCCTAGAGGAAAAAACGGAGATCGTTGCGGGTATGAAAGAGGCTGTGATGATCGCTCTGGGAATGGCTATAGGCTGCTTTGTGATCTCCATGGGTGTGGTAATCTTTATTGCCAGCAAGCTTTCCAGGCCGTTGACTGTGTTAAAGGATCAGATGGAAAATACAGGAATCGAGAATATGGATGCAGAGCTTGCAGTTCCGGATACAGATGATGAGGTTCAGGCAGTAGGAATCGCATACCAGAATCTGATGCACAGATTGAACGAATCCATTGTAAAGGAAAAACGAATGTCTCTTTTGCAGCTTCAGGCTCAGTTTGATACCCTTCAGGCGCAGGTTAATCCGCATTTTCTCTACAATGTACTGAATGTGATATCAAGCAGAGGCATTATGGACGGTGATGAGGAAATCTGTGAGATATGCGGCTGTCTGGCAGCCATGCTCCGATATTCCACGAACACAAAGGAGAGATACGCAACAGTAGAAAAGGAGCTGGAGTATCTTGAACGTTATATTTTTCTGCTGAAATCCAGATATGAACATCGGCTGGAGGTGGAAGTGGAGTGTGAGGAATCCGTAAAACATGAGCAGCTTCCCAAGATTGTACTGCAGCAGCTGGTGGAGAACAGCATACAGCACGGATATAATAACAGCAAAAATATCATGAAAATTCACGTACATGGCTGGAGAGATGAAACGCTGGTACTTTGAAGTCCGGGATAACGGACAGGGGACCACGGAAGAAGTGCGTGAAGAGTTAAACGAAAAAATGAGAAAAATCCGGAAAAAGATCATGTCCAAGGGAAGCAGTATAGAGATGGAAATCGGAGGTATGGGGCTGGCGAATACCTATGCCAGAATGTTCCTTCTGTACAATGGAAGAGCAGTATTCCGGATAAGAAATCTTGAAGAAGGATTAAGTGTCATCATAGGGGTATCGGAAAAGGAGGATGAAGCCGATGTATCAAGTGATGATTGTTGATGATGAGCCGATGGCAGCCAGTCTGATCGTCAATATTATAAAACAGAAGTACAACAAGTTTGAGATTATGGGAACTGCCTATGACGGTGAGGAAGCACTGGAACTGATGGAGAAAAAAAGAGAACCAGATGTTCTGATCACAGATATCCAGATGCCGGTGATGAATGGACTGAAGCTTGTAGAAGAAACAAAGAAACGTTATCCGGAAGTGCTCAGTGTGATAGTCAGCGGATATCAGGAATTTGAATATGCGAAGCAGGCTATCGCATTTGGTGTGTGTGATTATATTTTGAAACCGATCGTACCGTCAGAGTTTGCCAAGCTGATCGTAAAGATTGAAGACAAGCTGAGACAGAAATATTATAAAGAACGAAACGTTCTTATGCACAGGATGGTAAATGAGCTTCCTGTAGATGAAAAAGCTCTCAGAAGATACTTTCAGTCGGAAAATTATTACGGGGCGATCGTCAGGCTGAACGGACTTCCAAGCCGCTATGGGGAGCGGGGAAAAAAGGAGATTTTTTCGGATATCAATGAGATGATGCTGGCATATGGCGTGATACACAGGAGACGCTTTATCTCTGCCCGGGCGTGCTTGTCAGTGATGAAGATTATGAACAGATGATCCGCCGCCGTATTGAAAAAGAACAGCCGGAAGCGGCTTATGTGACTACTATTATCCGAAGAAAATCAGTTCCGGCAGGCAGATCGGAGAGATGGTTCGTGAACTTTACCGGGCACTGGATGCTTCCATTATTCTGGGAAAGAGCCAGACTATTATTATAGAGGATGTCGGAAATTTTCAGACACCCGGATCATCCGGGCGGGATTATGAATATCTGGAGGAGTTAGAATATCTGGCAGAAAAACAGAAGTATGACCGGCTTCAGAAGGATACGGAAACGCTGATCCGTAAGTGGGTAAAAGAAGAACATACTCAGCTCTGGATCGAAGGGCGTGTGCGGCAGATTGGTTATCTGCTTCAGCGTTACAATGCAGGAAACAGGGATTACCGGGAAGCAGAATTTCTTATGGATGACATTTTTTCCGGTGCAGAGAATGTGGATCAGCTTTGCTGCGGAATTTCAGATATTTTCTTCAAGGATGTCCGTGAAGAAAGTGCTTCCGCACAGAAAGCAGACACAGAAGAATATTTTGACAGTGTAAAAGAATACATACGCAAGCATATGGCAGAACAGCTGTCACTTCATAGTGTAAGCAAAGCGGTAGGCGTTTCACAGACTTATTTAAGCAGACTTTTCCGTAAATATGAGGATGCGTCATTTAATACGTATCTGACTGCACTTCGAATGGAAAAAGCCAAGAAGCTTCTTCTTCGGGAAGAGAAGATGTATGTGAAAGATGTTGCGGAAAAGGTAGGATACAAAGATCAGTTTTATTTCAGCCGTATTTTTTATTCCTATACAGGAGTGCGGCCGTCAGAATATGTTGAGAAATAAAAAAAGTTGGGATGATATAACAAAAATAATATAAAATCAAAATGGAGGGTAAGGTATGCTGTATCATAATGGGGAAAAACTTACAAAAGATAAATTTCAGAATCCGGGTAGCGAGTACAGGGCAGCACCGTTCTGGGCCTGGAACTGCCGCATGACAAAACCAGAGATCGACAACACTTTGGATGCGCTGAAGGCCATGGGAATGGGCGGCGGACATATCCACTGCCGTACAGGAATGGACAATCCGTACATGGGTGAGGAATTCCTGGAGCTGGTGAAATATTCCTGGAAAAAGAGCCAGGAAAAAGACATGCTCACATGGCTTTATGATGAGGACCGCTGGCCGTCAGGTGCAGGCGGCGGACTGGTCACAAGAGACCATAAATACAGAATCAGATTTCTGCTTTTCACACCGGAATGTCAGGATGGAAAAGAAATCGTGAACAGTGATCTCAGGTCATCCGGGCAGGCTGTCCGAAGCAATGAGAGGACCTTTCTGGGAAGATATCAGGTGCGCCTGGAGAACGGTTATCTGGCAGAGTATGAGAAGATCAGTGAGGACCAGGAGCTGAAAGAGGGATTTCAGGAATGGTTTGCTTATCTTGAGGTATCCGGCGATAATCCATGGTTCAATAACGAAGCCTATCTGAATACTCTTGATAAAGAGGCTGTAAAGCGTTTTGTTGAGGTAACACACGAGAAATATTATGAAAATCTGGGACAGGAGTTTGGAAAAACGATTCCCGCGATCTTCACAGATGAGCCACAGTTTTCCCATAAACAGTGCCTGGATTTTGCAGATGAGAGGATGGATGTGACCATTCCTTACACCGATGATCTGGAGGATACTTTTAAGACTGCATACGGACACAGCCTTCTTGAACATCTTCCGGAGCTGTTCTGGGAGCTTCCGGGAGAGGCTGTTTCCAGAATCCGTTATGAGTATCATGACCATATCGCCGAGCGTTTTGCAGATGCTTTTGCAGATACTATTGGAGGCTGGTGCAGGAGCATGGGATCGCACTGACGGGCCATATGATGGAAGAGCCTACTCTGGAAACACAGACAGCAGCTCTTGGCGAGGCGATGCGTTCTTATCGTTCTTTCGAAATTCCGGGAATTGATATGCTCTGTGACAGAAGAGAGCTTTCTACTGCGAAGCAGGCAGAGAGCGCAGTGCATCAGTCGGAAGAGAAGGTATGACAAGTGAGCTTTACGGCGTTACAAACTGGGATTTTGATTTCCGGGGACATAAGCTTCAGGCGACTGGCAGGCTGCTCTTGGTGTAACTGTCCGTGTACCTCATCTGACCTGGACTTCCATGGCCGGCGAAGCGAAACGTGATTATCCGGCTTCTATCAGCTATCAGTCACCGTGGTATAAAGAATATCCTCTTGTAGAGAATTATTTTGCAAGAGTAAATACAGCACTGACAAGAGGTGTTCCTCATGTGAAGCTGGCTGTGATCCATCCGGTAGAGTCCTACTGGCTTTTCTGGGGTCCGAAGGAGCAGACAGCACCGATCCGTGAGGAGATGGATGAGAACTTTATCCATATGATCGAGTGGCTGCTTTACGGTACCGTTGATTTTGATTTTATTTCTGAATCATTGCTTCCGGACCTGAATATGGGTCAGGAAGAGGAAAAACTTCTGAAAGTCGGAGCAATGAAATACGATACTGTTCTTGTACCAAATTGCCTGACACTTCGAAACTCTACTTTGGAGATTCTTGAGAAGTTCAAAGAACGAGGCGGTCGTGTGATCTTCGCAGGCCAGCTTCCGAAATATGCAGATGCCTATCCATCAGAAAGAGGTGCGAAGCTGGCGCAAAAGTGTGAGACTGTGGCATTCAGCAAGTACCGTCTGCTGGAAGCTGTGAAAGGCGCAAGAGATATCGAGGTACTTGAGGATGATGGTAAACCTTCCACAAACCTGATCTACCAGATGCGAGAAGAGGGAGAAAACCGCTGGCTGTTCCTGTGCCATGTAAACCGCACAGAGAAGATTTCCGATGCCTGCATCGTGATCAATGAACTGCAGGAGCGCAAGAAAAACCAGGATCTTCCAAGAGAAGAAAAGCTTCGTATCCGTATCCGCGGAGCATGGAAGGTAACGGTGTACGATGCCATGACCGGTGAGATCTATCCGGTAAATGCAGAGTACCATAAAGGGGACACTGTTCTGAAACGGAGTATGTTTGACCATGACAGTCTTCTTCTCTGGCTGGAGCCTGCTGGTACAGGAGAAGAGAATAGTGAGTTTGGTTCGGCGTGTGAGGCAAAGAAGTGCAGCTGTGCACTGGATATTTCCGACCAGGTGGAGATCGTCCGCAGTGAGCCGAATGTAAGCATCCTGGATCTTGCTGAGTATGCATTTGACGGCGGTGAGTGGCAGGATGAGGATGAAATCCTCCGCATTGATAACCGTTTCCGTGAAAAACTGGGATATCCGCTCCGTATGGAGGCTTTTGCGCAGCCATGGACCAACGATAAGGTGGAAGGCTTTGAACACACTCTGGCTTTACGGTTCCATATCAATACCGAAACAGCATTAAAGGGAACATTCCTTGCAATGGAAAATGCTGAGAAGACAAAGATATTCCTGGATGCAAAGCCAGTGGAAAACAAGGCTGACGGATGGTATGTGGATCACTGCATCCGCAAGATACTGATGCCGGATATGGAAGCAGGAGAGCATGAGCTGATCGTGGAGATTCCGTATAATTCCAAAGTAAATATCGAGGCCATGTTCCTTCTTGGAGAATTCTCAGTAAAAGTTGTGGGAAGAGACCAGATACTTGGCGCAGCGAGCCACAAAGCAGCTTTCAGTGATCTTACCAGCCAGGGCTATCCGTTCTACGGTGGAAATGTGACCTATCAGATTCCGTTTGTAAGCAACGGCGGTGAAGTAAGTGTCCGTGAAAACTTATTCCGTGCACCTGTAATAAAAGCATCTGTTGACGGAAAAAAGGCAGGTTATATCGCATTTTCCCCATATGAGATATCTCTTGGCAAACTGCCGGCGGGAGAACATATGCTTGAACTGACTGTATTCGGAAACAGGGTAAACACCTTCGGTACTTTGCATAACTGTGACCGGAAAGAAGACTGGTACGGACCGAATGCCTGGAGAACAACAGGTGATCTGTGGGCATATGAATATCAGATAAAGCCAACCGGACTTCTGAAAGCACCAGTACTTATGGAGCGGTAAGACGCGAAGACAGCAAAATTAAAGGTTGTAATTACAGAAAGTGTGAGTTATAATAAATTCACAAAAGAAAATTTCTTCGGGGCAGGGTGTAATTCCCTACCGGCGGTATAGTCCGCGACCCGCTTCGGCGGCTGATCTGGTGAGATTCCGGAACCGACAGTAAAGTCTGGATGAGAGAAGAACGCGCAGTATTTTTAAACGTGCTCAGTGCCCCGGGAAGAAGTTCCCGGGGTTTTCTATGTTTGGGAGAATTATTCAGGAAATTCTCGCGACATGATTTTGGCAGAAATTTTCTTTGGAATATTTCGAAAGAAGGAGAGAGAATTATGAGTGAACAGGTATTGCAGAGAGGAAACGCCATGGAAAGGAGCAGGACAAGGACAATCGCGCAGGTAGCCATGCTTGGTGCTGTTGCAGGTGTGCTGATGAATCTGGAATTTCCGATCCCGTTTCTTGCACCGTCTTTTTATCAGCTTGACTTTTCCGAGGTTCCGGTTATGGTGGGAACTTTTGCCATGGGTCCTGTAGCAGGTATTCTGATCGAGCTTGTGAAGATCCTCGTGCATCTTGTGACCAAGGGAACTATGACAGCCGGTGTCGGTGATGTTGCCAACTTCCTGTTTGGATGTGCCTATGTGGTACCGGCAGGACTGATTTATCGTTTTCATCATAAGAAGAGCAGAGTACATGCAGTTGCAGGTATGGCAGTTGGAACTGTTCTGACAGCGATCCTTGCATGCTTCATCAATGCGTTCGTACTGCTTCCGGCTTACGGTAAAGCTTTTGGAATGCCGATCGAGACTTTTATCCAGATGGGAAGTGCAGTACACAGCTCAGTAAACGGACTGCTTACATTTGCACTGCTGATCATTGCACCGTTTAATATTTTTAAATATGCAGTGACATCCCTGATCGTGTTTGTAATTTATAAGAAAATCCGTGTTGTTCTGAAAGGTGACTGATTTAAGCGCAAAAGACATATTACGGATTTTAACATAGAAATGCCATGTAACGTGCAGCTGTTTGAGACAGCGGCCGGTACATGGCATTTCTGTTTCTGTCAGCAGATGTTTTTTTGTTGAATTTCTAAATTTCCTGGTCGGATTCCATGGATTTCATAATTCCAAGTTCCTTTCTTGCAAAAACAACTGCAAGCACGAAAGCAGAAGTATCTGCAATCGGTCCTGCATACATGACACCGTCAATTCCAAGAAAGAGTGGGAAGATCACGATCAGCGGCAGCAGGAAAAGTACCTGTCTTGTAAGGGACATGATGATACCAAGCTTTGCCTTGCCGATAGAGGTAAAAAATCCGGCAGACATAGGCTGTATCCCATTGGCAAAAGTCATCAGCATAAAGATGCGGAGATATTTTTCCGCAAACTGAAAATACAGATCGTTTCCGTTTCCGAAGATGCTCACGATCTGATGTGGGAAGAACTGGAAGCAGATAAAAAATATCATAGCGATAATGGTGCAAAGTGTTACGGAACAGCGGTAAGTCTGACGCACACGGCTGTATTTTTCGGCTCCGTAATTAAAACCCCAGATGGGCTGGGAACCCTGGGAGATTCCGATGCAGATAGCCATAAATACCTGGTTGACTTTTGAGATGATGCCTGCGCAGGCAATAGGGATATCACTTCCGTAAACAGATTCTGCTCCGTAGTGGCGGAGAATATTGTTCATAACGATCTGTACCACAGCAATGGCAATCTGGTTGATGCAGGAGGCCATTCCAAGGGAAAAGATCGCACACAGGTTGGGAAACCGCGGGATCAGCATGGAACGGTCAAGATACATTTTTCGGAGTCTGGCGAAATAAAAGATCACCAGAATTCCGGAAACGACCTGCCCTGTGACTGTTGCCCAGCTGCGCCTTTGATCCCCCAGCCGAATCCGAAGATAAAAAGCGGATCCAGGATAGTGTTGATAATGGCTCCGATCAACGTGCAGGTCATGGAATAAGTCGGGCTTCTGTCTGCGCGGATCAGGTGATTGCCGCCAATGGAAAGCACATAAAAAGGAAGTCCGATGGCAGTGATTCCCATGTAGTCAATGGCGTATGGCATAACGTCCGGTGTTCCGCCGAAGAGGTGAAGCAGCGGTTTCAGGAACAAAAGCACGATCACTGCGATCACAGTGCCGAAGATTGAAAGGGAAGAAAGTCCGGTTCCTGCGATGGAGCTGGCCTTTTTTTCCCGGCCTGCACCCATTTCCAGGTTATAGTTGGACGCACTTCCGATTCCCAGGAGAAGAGCGGCTGCAGTGGAAATGATGGTTACCGGAAATGCAATGTTGGTGGCTGCATTTCCAAGCATTCCAACTCCCTGCCCGATAAAGATCTGGTCAACTATGTTGTAAAATGCACTGACCAGCATACTGATCACTGCAGGAATGGCGAATTTGGCGATCAGGCTGCCTACTGGTGCAGCTCCCAGAGGATTTTCATCCTGGGAGACAGTTGTTTGATTGTTCAATGTTTTTCCTTCTTTCTGAATAATGATTGATTATAGCATTTTTTGCGATTTGGTGAAAGCATAAAAATTGACCTTTTGTGTGGGATGGACTACAATGTGTTCATGAGGCTATGTTGTAAAAGAGAATATTTTGGAAGGAGTTTTTCTGAGATGGGTAAGATCAACAGTGTAAAAAAACTTACAGATAATAAATTCGTGAATCTTTACGGAGTGGATGCAACCAGTGTTCACAATACACCGGTTTCGTATTTTGTGGCTTCCAGAGCGAAGGATGTGGAAGATATGAAGCTTTCCACAGGGGAAAATAATCCGGATGGTGTGATTATTTACAGTGTTTATGGAGAGAAGCATGACAAGGTAGTTCTGATCCGCCAGTATCGTTATACTATCGGTGGGTATATTTATGAGTTTCCGGCAGGTCTGGTGGAACCAGGGGAAGATTTTCATGAGGCGCAGCCAGAGAGCTTTACGAGGAGACAGGCCTGAAGCTTGAGCCGATCAAGGTTGCAGAAGCTTTTGAGAAGCCGTATTTCACAACCATCGGAATGACAGATGAATCCTGCGCAACCGTCTATGGCTACGCTAGTGGTGAGATTAGCGCAGCAGCCCAGGAAGACAGCGAAGAAATCGAAGTTATCATCGCCGACAGAGATGAAGTACGAAGAATCCTGAAGGAAGAAAGAGTGGCTATTATGTGTGCATATATGCTTATGCACTTTTTGAAAGATGAAGAGCCGTTTGATTTTCTGAAGGAGATCTGAGAAAAATTTCAGGGGAATCTGCCATGTGCAGATTCCCCTGTCTGTTAATTACAGTTCCACGATCATTCCTGTGTCTTTATTATATTTACAGTATTTACCATTCTCAGAGATGAAAGGCTGATAGGTATCTGTGCGGTTATCTTTGACATATACGATTCCTGTAGCGATCATTTCTACCAGTGAGAAACGTTTACTGAGGCTGGAGATCCAGCGGTAGGTCTTCTGGTTGCCATCATCTGCCATGATAAGGTTGTAGCCGCCCGGACAGGACTCCAGGGAGAAGTAGATCTTCTGCGCTCTGAAGGATACTGCAAATACCTGGCCTGTAATGTAATCAGAGAAATTATCCTCCACAAATTTACGGAAAGACTGAAGATCATAGGTAACACCTGTGGTTTCATCTGTGAGCTTATCTCCGCGTTCAATACGGGCTTTCAACAGTTTCAGAACTTCGATCGTCCAGTTGATAAAGGAAATGCTGCTGTAGCTCATGCTCTCCTGCAGCTGATCTATCAGCTTCTTAGAAAGGACATTGGATCTTGACGCTTCATTAAAAAGTTCTTCGTTCATAATATTCCCTCCAGAATTTTATTTCCATGTAGGATTTTTCGTACTTTTTTGTATCTTTTATTATAAATCTGGATTATATATAAAGCAATAAAAAACATATAAAATGACAATATTATTCACGAAAATAACACAAAATTAACAAATATGTTTGGAAATAGACAAACACTTTGTTTAGTTGTTTTAAGATTTTCATTTCAACGGAAAATAAACCTCATCAAACTCCCCAACAACCTCGGAAACAGCCTCATAAAGTCCTGGATATGTTGTCTCGGGGCCGCCCATGGTCAGGCCGGGGATGATGTAGCGCGGGCCGGAAGCTTCCAGAAGCTCTTTCAGGCCTGCACGCACTTTCTCGCGAGTCCAGTCTGCTCGATCATAAATGCCATTGTCAAGACCGCCCATGATAGTAATCTGTCCGCCGTATTTCCTGATAAGCTCCGGAATGTTGTTAGTTCCAACAGCACCCTGGAAAACATCAATACCCATCTCGATCATCTCAGGAACAAGATCCGCAGCATAAGAATCTGAATGATGGATGATGACCTCAACACCATGAGCCTTCCAGTAACCGTAGATTTTCTTGTATGCAGGAAGAAGAAATTCATCGAACATTTCCCTGGAGATAAACAGACTTCTCTGGCTGCCCCAGTCATCATGGTGGAAAAGAGCATCCGGATGAACATACTTGATAGTCTCTTCTGCAAGAGTGATCTCCCAGTCAGTAAGATAATCAATCAGCTCATGCATAGCCTCCGGCTCATCATAGAAATTGATCATGGCATCTTCCATACCCATCAGATAATGGAGCTTCTCAAAAATACCGCAGAAGACTTTGGCAGTGACGAATTTCTCTTTCCGGTCAATATGGGAAACCTGTTCAATACAGTCCTTCCATGCTTCCGGTGGGAGAACAAGATTGGGAGCCTTCACATACTCACGCCAGTTGGCAACATCCTTGCAGACCTTATCATCACCCTCACAGCATGGGAAGGGTCCGGGAACACCAGCCGGGAATTTATTCTTCACACCCCAGCCATTCACCCATTCACCGCCGGGAATGATATTTCCGAAATAGATCGGAAACAGAGGGTCATTGATCCATTCCTGGTATTCATACTGTTTTACAAAACGATCCGGATGACCGCCCCTGATAGTTTCCATAAAGTTTTCACGAATTGTAAGCATAAGAAACGCCTCCTTTATTTATGTCCATATGTATACAAGGTTTCAAACATTGCTTCCAGGTTTTCACGTTTGGCATTATCAATACAGCCATTTGTGTCAAAAATATATCCACCGCCAGGTGCACAGATATCGATCAGCTTCTTTGTTTCATCAATAACCTGCTGTTTTGTGCCATGCTCCAGAATATAGATCGGAAGATTACCTGAAATTGCAGCAGTACCGCCGAGGATTTTTTTTGCACGCTCCATATCTGCAGTCTCAAAATGGTAGATGACCTTGCCTTTAGGTATATCAGCCAGCTGCTCCAGACGGGTATTGTAGCGGCCTTCTGTGTAAATATACGGAGTAACACCCATATCGATCGTCTGAGCATCGATCGATGTACAGCTACGTACGTCTGAGCATCGATCGATGTACAGCTACGTACGTCTGAGCATCGATCGATGTACCAGCTACGTAACGTCTGAGCATTCGATCGATGTACTACGTCGTCTGAGCACGATCAATGTTACAAGCCTACGTAACTCTGACATTCGATGGTGACGTACGTCGGTCTGAGGCACGATCCATGTTACAAGCCTACTACACTTCAGATATGAC
>ENA-OQCN01000186-OQCN01000186.1-human-gut-metagenome-genome-assembly--contig:-NODE-186-length-32368-cov-4.610279_pt1 | contig 32368 bp, 42 predicted proteins | sample MGYA00242497_ERZ504576 | MGnify/ENA primary metagenome ERZ504576 (study PRJEB26092, sample SAMD00036296) | human gut metagenome | host: Homo sapiens | study: EMG produced TPA metagenomics assembly of...
TTTAATTATGTAAAACATTTATTTTTCCTTTTTTATTTTTCATATTTTGTCGTCACAAGATATCCTTTGTCTGCGTTATAAACACAGTATCCCATCGGTGGATTCTCTATCTGCCCATTCTGCCAGAATATCAGTTTACTGCTGATATTTTTTCTTACTTCAATAATATTATACATAATTCCCTTGGCCGCAAAGTAATTTTTATACCATTCATCATCTTCATTGCTGAATCCATCTCGATGAATCACAATGTTCTTCGGCATTTCACCAAAACGGTCTTCATATGCAAAAATCACCTGATCAAAAATATCCTGAAGAATCCTGGTAGTAATTTTTTCTCCCTGCTGTGGTGCTGCCGGTTTATAAAATCCAAGCAGACGGCCATATTTGTCAAACACAACCGAGCAGGCAGGATAATGAATTCCTTTTGCTATCGTCGCAACATCAAGACCTACAAAACAATCCACATTGCCAGGCATATCTTTTACAACCCATGGAATCCCGCCTGTTTTTCCAAGAATTCCAAGAATTATATTATGAAGGTAATATCTTGAATTATTTTTGCCTTATTCCCTTCTTTTGCTTCCTCAGCGAACAATTTTGCTGTTTTCATACTGATCATCTGTGACGGGATATTAGCCTTTGCCCAAATAGTTTTAAACGGATTGTACGGTCCATCTTCCTCCATCCCATCTGGTACAAGTGCAATGACCAGATCGATTCCTTCTATCTTCTGCAATTTATTGGCAGCTCTTTTATAATCTGTAATATCTCCCAACTCATATTCTTCCCGTACCATTGCCTTTACATCCAGATCCAGCAGTCCCGCCATGGTATATAAATCCTTTTCCCCGTGATACTTTCCAAGTTTCGCAAAGGTATAAATCCCATTTACAACTGCCTTCATCAAATCATAGGAATTTCTCGGATACAAATATCCTATTTTTATTTCTTTTTCCGTCTTTCGATAAAAACCGTAGTTGAATACTTTAAATTCTTCGCCGCATTTAAGAGCTTATCTTTTCCACAAACTAACAGCGGTTCTTTAACTTTACCTTTCTTATAGCCAATTTTCTCTACTGTACATGGATCTGTTTCAAATTTCATTCCGTCAAGTGCTCAATCGTTCCAATATCCTGTATAAAATCCTGGTCTAAAAGTACTCTGGTCTTCATATTCCGTTTTACCAAGGACTCTGTCCGCATAGAAAAAGCTGCATCCATAAGGCTTACCGTTTCTCTTGTCAATACTGGTTTTAATGCCTGCGGATAATAAGGTAATTCTATTCCCGTCTGAAGTGCCACCTTAACTATCCTGGTATCATCAGAAATATTCTCTACCTGTATGCTTCATTTCGTTGGATATAATACGCCTTTAGACTATCTGCAAAATCCAGTTTATCCGTTACGGTCAAATCACAGATTTCTGTCAGAATGCCTGTCTGATTATTCTTTGCCCAGTCATTTTTTACTTCCTGACCAATTAGATTTAGTCCTTTTTCCAGATAATCAGCTACAGTTTGATTCGATGAAAAAAGACTGCTGGTATCAATTCTCAGATATGCTTTTTCATCATTCATAATAGTAACCCAGAAATTATATTTCCGTTCCAGACTAATTTCTCTGTTCCTGACGAAAACGTCTCAAATCCCTGATTTGTCATAATCCACTTACTTGTCACATTACTTTTACAGGAATATTTTCTGTATTTTCCAAAAATTAAAATTTGGGATAGTTTTTGTGTGATCCAGTATTTGATAAGTTCCTGATAGATTCTTCTGTTTTCTAAAACAGGCAGTTCTCGTGATCCCTCATATTCGACTGTAAAATCAGCATTTGGGATTTTCTCTTGCAGTTTTTCCGTCGCATAGATTTTGTTTCCATCTTCAAATACGCCTGCCTGATTCCAGTTTCGTAATTTCCAGGCTGCCCCTCTGATAATAGAATATGTATTTCCTATTTTTGTGCATGAAGTTCATAAACATGAAATTCTACCGGTTTTACAGTATCTACTGACGCAAATACTTCCATTTTTAAATCTTTTTCCAATATAGTTCCTCCTGGTTTTCATAAAGTTTGTTTTATCATATTTTTTTGTCCTGTATTATTGTGATCCATTTATATTATTCATTATTTCCAACGTATTCTCCAATTTTGTCTTTATATTTTCCCGCAGCATTTGTGGTTCTATAACCATAAACTTATCCATATATTTCATGAACCATCCAAGTAAAGTTACACTGTTCATTTTATAAAAAACGGCTCTGCAATTTCCATTTTCCAGTTTTTGGACCGATACATTTTTCCCAACAAAATCATAGAGAATTGCATTTGTCGCCGGTTCTGGTTTATATTCCACTTCTATTCTTACGGTTTCCCCCAGGAAATGGTTTACACTTTCTTCAATATATTTCCGAATAATAAGTTCGGGATTTGGACCTATTTTTTCTACAGCGTTCAATCGCGTCACTCTGTGATATCTCCAGATTTTCAATTCGATCAAGCCTATAACTTGTAAGTCTATCATAATGATCATGTGCCCCGATTAAATAATAGGTATTATCAGACCAATATATTTCATAAAGATTAAGCGAATATTTTTTTCCTTCTCTTCGAAGCACCTTTTGCAACTTCTCATTTACTTCTGTATATTGAAATTCAATTTTTATGGAGATACATAGCTTCCAGCATTGTTTCAATGTAGTATCCTGTTTCCCTATCAGAATCCATGTTTCCTGCCTTGGGTGTCATCATATGACAAAATCTGCTTCGACTTCTCTTACTTGTAAGATCCAATAGTCGTTCTTTCAATTCCTTTGCTTCCTTTGCAGAAATGCATCTTGCCTGCTGTACTGCATCCAACATAATTTTAATTTCCCAGTCCGAAAATATATGTTTTTTCATATACCAGCCCATCTTTTTATCCGCACACTGATATATTTCATAACCACAAAATTGCAGCATTTTAATATCACGATAAACAGAACGGCGATCGACCTGTTCTATTTGATATTCCTCTTCCAGATATTTCAAAATCTGTGTCGCATTCATCGGACTTTTTTCATCTGTTTCCTCTAAAATCTGTAACACTCGAATCAGTTTTTCTTTATGATCAGTTCCCATTCTTTCTCCTTTTGATCATTTTATATGTATCTTACCTTTTCGCCGCTTTTTATCATAATATTATATCATCTGTCACAATAATGGCACACGTAAAAACATCTGCCCTATTGGACAGATGTTTTTACATATCTAAAAGCATTTCATAAATATGCTGTTCTTTCTCACTCTGCAAGAAAGTGCCGCGCGCCAACGCATTTTGCAGGCGGCTAAGCTGTGCGTCTGCATAGCCGCCGAAGGACTGGACGGCTCATTTCCATTTTCATCACCTTTCTTTCTCAGATTGAGATCGAAAAATCTGCTTTCACAAGAAAGAAAAAAAGCGCGATCTGCACCAGCAGCATCAGCGGAACGCCGATGGTAAACTTCTTTTTTCTTGTCTTGTGATGGACAGGTGCATCGCCAGCAGTGCTCCTGCCGAACCGCCGACTGCGGCCAGGGTAAGAAGCGTCGAGACACGGATTCTCCATTTTCCATGCACAGCGTTTCGTTTATCGATGCCATAGACTGCTATGGTGATCATATTAATACAGATCAGATACAGGTACAATCCTGCCTGTAGTTGAATGGGAAGGTTCATTCTCTCTTCACCAGCCTTTCCTTTTTATCTTTCTTTGAAAAGAAGGCAGCGGAGAAAAACGCTGCCTTCTTTTCAGATTTTTTTCAGAATCATTTCTTCTCCAGAAAGATTTTTCTGGTAATAAAGTTGTACACCATGACAACCGCAGTTGCAAAGACTTTTGCAATGGTGTAAATCAGGTTGTAGCCGATGTGCTGCTGCAGTGCAGTGCTCCCCCGGTAGATGGGTCCTACTACAATCCAGATCAGGAAGCTGTTCAGCAGCATTCCGATCAGGGAAAGGACGACGAAGGTAATGAATTCGACTTTTTTGTTCAGGTCTTCTTTTCGCTCAAAGACAAATTTGAAACTTAAAATGTAATTAGCGATGACGGACACAGTAAATCCGGCAACAGAACCGACAAGCGATGCCATTTCAAAATATGAACTGGAGGTCAGCGCCATAACAAGGTTCAGAACAATCAGTCCGGTCACGTAATCAATACCAAAGCTGATGAAGCCGACGATACCGAATTTCACAATCTGTGCAAATAATTTTTTCATTTTTTCCTCTGTTTCTTCTTATATAATTTTTAAGCAACATCCTGTAAAGAATACCATACAATGCCATTTTTTTCAAGTTTCTGCAAATTTTATCACAGCAAAAACGCCAGATTTCACGTTTTAAAATGAAATCTGACGTCTTTCGTTTTTTCTAAAATTCCTGTTTCTCCATAAATCCTACACTGATCCGGTACGAAATCAGCAAAACCACGATGCCTGCAGTAAAAATTCCTGCCTGGCCCGGAATTGTGCCCGTAATGGTGCCAATCAGCTCCGTGATTTGATCCAGTGTCGCTTCTCCTGCGACTTTCTGCACAAACAGAATCACACCGGCAAACAGAAAACAGATTCCTGCCATCATGACCCGTGCGCTTTCTGCTCCGCATTTGATCTGCACCGGAATCATGATGGAAATGGTGATGAAAAATACCGCCAGAAAGACCGGTATCATTCCCGCATTTTCCGAGAGAACACCAGATACATTCGAAACGCCGTGCACCAGCAGGGATACCAGGTATAACGCCCAGGCGAGGACAAACGATACTACGGTTCCGGCCACGCAGAACAGGTATTTTTCGCGGATATACAGTTTCCGGTCAATCGGGAGTGTGAACAGGAACGGCAGTCCGTTATCCGCTTCATCGCAGGAAAGCGTTCCGATCAGCAGAACGATCATCAGAAACGGAAAATAGCCCAGAATAAAGGTGTCCGTCTGGCTAAGTCCGAGGAATACACAGATCATAAGGAAAAGGATCATCGTGTTGCGATGGCCTTTTAACAGCAGACAGATATCTTTCTCTAATAATCCACTCATCTTTTTTCTCCTCCTGTCATCATCAAAATTACATCATCAATTCCGGCCCGCTCTACTACAAGGTCGGGAACGTTTTCTTCGTAATATTTTCTGTCGTTGGTAAGGCATGCATAGCCATACGGTTCTTTCTGGGTATCGAGCAGATATTCTTTGTCGAGCGCCGCATACTGCGCCTCGTCTGCCTTGATGAGACCGTATTGCTCGAGAATCACATCCGTCTCCTCGTGCAGGAGCTGTTTTCCCCCGTGAATCAGATAAATGTCATCGCAGAGATGCTCGAGATCGGAGGCGATGTGGGACGTAATGAGGATCGTCCGGCTCTCATCTTCGGCCGCGTATTCGCGCAGCAGGTCGAGAATCTCATTTCTCGCTTCCACATCGAGTCCTGCGGTCGGCTCGTCGAGGATCAGAAGCTGTGCCTTGTGTGACAGGGCGGTAAGTACACGCAGCTTCGCCTTCATTCCATTGGAAAATTCCTTGAACTGTTTTTCTTCCGGAAGATGCAGCTTCTGGCACTCTCTGGTGAACCAGCTTTCCTCAAACTTTGGATACATTTTCGCCAGAATTTTCTCCACTTCCACGATGGTAAACTGTCCGTTAAATCCAGATTCTGCCAGCGAAACGCCGATATTCTGCCGGTCCTCTGCCATAATTTCTGTGATCGGTTTTCCAAAGAGTTCGATTATTCCGCCATCTGCTTTTGCAAGGCCGAGCATCAGCCGGATCGCCGTGCTTTTTCCGGCTCCGTTTTTTCCAATCAGTCCGGTGATTCTTCCCTCCGGAATCTCCATAGAAAGCTCAAAATCAAATCCCGGATACACCTTTCTGACATTCTGCATTTTTATCATGTCTGTCTCTTCCTTTCTGCCGCTGCTCCGGCATTCCTTATTTTTCCTCCAGAAGAAGGGTTACTGTCTCCAGAATATCCTCCCGGCTCATTCCCATCGCAAGCACGTCGATGGCTTTTTCAAAATCCGCCTCTGCTTCTCTCTGCCTTGCCTCCAGCGCGAGCTGTTTGTCGGAAGCCGTTACATACGTTCCCTTTCCGTGAATCGTTGTAACAAATCCTTCCTCTTCCAGCTTGTCATACGCCTTTTTGACGGTCAGCGCACTGATCCGCAGTTCCCCGGCCAGAGAACGGACGGATGGGAGCGCCTCTCCTTCTTTTAATGCTGTATTGATAATTTCTGATTTGATCTGCTCCATGAGCTGCTCGTAGATCGGCACCATGAGGAATGATTCAAAATAATATGCATATCGTTTCTCTTCTCCTTTACAATAAACAGTATATAACAGTCAGCTACTGTTGTCAACTGTTATATACTGTTTATTTCAGAGAATTTTCTTTGTTTTCTTCTGCATTTTCCCCTCTTTTCTTTGCTTTCTATGGTTTTTCCTCTGCTGTACATGAAAAAAGCAATCAAAAAAATAGCAAAAGTTCTTGACCAAATAAAAAACACCCGTTATAATGCGTGATATAAAATATGAAAGAGCAGACAAAGGAGTCTGAACAGAAATGTTTTCTCCCTGGTCTGCTCTTTTTCTATGCAAAAAAGGAGGAACACCATGAGATTAAATCCCAAGGAACAGGAAAAACTGATGCTTCATATGGCCGGTAATCTCGCCAAAGAGCGGAGAGCACGCGGCCTGAAACTGAATTACCCGGAAGCACTCGCCTACATCAGTTCCGAGCTTCTGGAACTGGCAAGGGACGGAAAGACCGTTGTGGAGCTGATGCAGCTCGGCACAAAGATTCTGACCCGCGACGATGTCATGGACGGCGTTGCGATATGATCGGCGAGGTTCAGGTCGAGGCAACGTTCCCGGATGGAACCAAACTGGTCACTGTACATAATCCGATTCAGTAAGGAGGAGACATCATATGAAAATCGGTGAAATCATGGCTTCCGATCGCGAGATCACATTAAACGAAGGCAAAAAGACAGTCACTGTCATGGTAGCAAATAAGGGCGACCGTCCCGTTCAGGTCGGCTCCCATTTTCATTTCTTTGAGGTCAACCGGTGCCTCTCTTTTGACCGGGAAACGGCGTACGGTTATCACCTCGATATTCCTTCCGGAACTTCGGTCCGTTTTGAGCCGGGCGAGGAAAAAGAGGTGCAGCTCGTCGAGATGGGCGGCAGAAAACGTGTCTTCGGTCTGAATGACCTGACCCGCGCACAGGCTACCGCTGACACGAAAGCCGCATCACTGGAAAACGCGAAGTTAAAAGGATTTCTGTAAGGAGGGACAGCAAAAATGAGTGTAAAAATTTCCGGAAGTAAATATGCCGCTATGTACGGTCCGACCGTCGGCGATAAGGTCCGCCTTGCCGACACCAGCCTTGTGATTGAAGTCGAAAAAGACTACACCACATACGGCGATGAAGTAAAATTCGGCGGCGGCAAATCCATCCGCGACGGTATGGGACAGTCCGTCAAGACCTGCAGCAGAGACGGAGACCTTGATCTTGTCATCACAAACGCTCTGATCGTGGATGCTACAGGCATTGTAAAAGCAGACATCGGAATCAAAGACGGAAAAATTGCCGGCATCGGAAAAGCCGGAAACCCGGATGTCATGGACGGCGTGACTCCTGGCATGACGGTCGGCGCATCGACCGAGGCTCTGGCCGGCGAGGGTATGATCGTTACGGCAGGCGGCATCGATACTCACATCCACTTTATCAGCCCGCAGCAGATTGACTGCTCCCTCTACAGCGGCGTGACCACGATGATCGGCGGCGGCACCGGCCCGGCGGACGGCACGAACGCAACGACGTGTACCCCGGGACCGTGGAATCTGCGCATGATGCTGAAAGCCGCAGAGGAATATCCGATGAACCTTGGTTTTCTCGGCAAGGGCAACTGCTCCGACGAGGCTCCGTTGATTGAGCAGGTCAAAGCCGGTGCGATGGGCCTGAAAATCCACGAGGACTGGGGCGCAACGCCGGCGGTCATTAACCACTGCCTCAACGTTGCCGATGAGTTCGATGTCCAGGTTGCCATCCACACCGATACTTTGAACGAAGGCGGATGCGTCGAAGATACGCTTGCGGCCATCGGCGGAAGAACCATCCATACGTACCACACCGAGGGAGCCGGCGGCGGCCACGCACCGGACATCATCCGCGCTGCTGCTGCACCGAACGTTCTGCCTTCCTCCACGAATCCGACAATGCCTTACACTGTCAACACACTTGATGAGCATCTTGACATGCTGATGGTATGCCACCACCTCGACAAGCACATCCCGGAGGACGTTGCGTTCGCGGATTCCCGTATCCGCCCGGAGACGATCGCCGCAGAGGATGTTCTGCACGATATGGGTATTTTCAGTATGATGAGTTCCGACTCCCAGGCGATGGGCCGTGTCGGTGAGGTCATCACCCGTACGTGGCAGACCGCAAGCAAAATGAAGGATGAGCGCGGCGCTCTGCCGGAGGATGCCGGTCATGAAAACGATAACTTCCGCGTGAAACGTTATATCGCAAAATATACGATCAACCCGGCCATCACCCACGGTATCTCCGAGTATGTCGGCTCGGTCGAAAAGGGAAAATTTGCTGATCTCGTGCTCTGGAATCCTGCTTTCTTCGGCTCCAAACCGGATATGATCATCAAAGGCGGTATGATCGTCGCTTCGAAAATGGGAGACGCCAACGCTTCGATCCCGACGACACAGCCGGTCTGCTATCAGCCGATGTTTGCCGCTCACGGAAAAGCAAAACAGGAGGCATGCCTGACCTTCGTTTCCCAGGCTGCTTTCGATGCCGGTATCAAAGACGCATACGGACTGGAAAAAACGGTTGTCCCGGTACACGGCTGCCGCAGTATCAGCAAAAAGGATATGGTATGGAACGACCGCACGCCGGTGCTTACCGTAGATCCGGAGACATATAAGGTCACTGTTGACGGCGAGGAGATCACTTCCAAGCCAGCAGAAAAACTGCCGCTGACCCAGCTTTACAGCCTGTTCTAAACGGCTCTGCATTCTGTAAAACCATACGAGGAGAATTTTATTATGCTTGGAGTGTGTCTTTTATTTGTAGGAATTGTACTGATCAACAACGGCATGTGCACTCTGTACCATGTGGATGGACGCTCGGCCGCTGTAATGAATATCTTTACCGGCGGACTTTCCCTTTTCATCAACTTCGTGAATCTCGTGCAGGGAAATTATTACGCTGCCGGAACGGGACTGCTGTTCTGCTTCACTTACCTCTTTGTGGCCGTCAATAAATTTTTAAACGCCAGCCCGATCCCTTTTGCGTGGTTTTCGACCTTTGTTGCCGTCAACGCTGTCATCTTCGGAACGATCGAAGGCTTCATTGGAAGCGCGGCGCTTGGCATCACGCCGGATCTCCGCTGGGCGGGCATCTGGTATCTGTGGGCCATTCTCTGGGGTACTTCTTTTGTGGAGGATATCTGCGGAAAGAAGCTCGGAAAATTTGTGCCGTGCCTTCAGGTATTTGAGGGCGTTGTCACCGCGTGGATCCCGGGCGTCATGATGCTGCTTCAGATCTGGTAATTCGGTAAGGAGGAACTTTTTTCAATGGTTTGCGAACAGATTTTAGGAAAACTTTCGGAATTTGACACTTCCGGAAAAACGATCGAATACGTCGATATCGAATGGCATGAAGCCTTCAAAAAGATTCATAAAAAGACGACCGACCATGGAACGGAGCTCGGCATCCGCATGGACGATTCCATTCTCACAAGGGGTCTGTATCAGGGTGATGTGCTCTATGCAGACGATGAAAAAATCATCGCCGTCAATACGCCTCCGTGCGAGGTGATCCGCGTTTCCCTTACTCCTGGTCACGAAAAGCAGGCGGCAAAGGTCTGCTACGAGATCGGCAACCGCCATGCACCGCTGTTCTGGGGCGAAAACGATACTTTTATCACGATTTACAATGAGCCGATGCTTCTGATGCTTCAGAAACTCCACGGCGTTACGGCCGAAAAAGAACTGAAAAAGCTCGACTTCGACCAGCGGATTTCCGCATCGATCCACAATCATCATCACTGATGCGGTCTGTCCGCACGCAGAAAAGAATGGGCCGGCCCCTTTTCGCGGGCAGGCTCATTCGATATCTTATGATTTTTCAGGAGACTTTTTATGTCCGAACTTAATTTTTATCTTCTTCAGATCAACGACGCCCTGTTTCCGATCGGCGCGTACTCGCACTCGCAGGGACTCGAAACGTATATTCAGCGTGAAATTGTGCACGATGAGGCGGCGGCAAAGGAATATATCCACCACAAAATCCGATGGAATCTTGCCTTCACGGAGCTTCTCGCCGCAAGACTCTCCTATCTTGCTGCCGCATACGGGGATCTGGAACAGCTTCTTTCGATTGAAGAAATTCTGGAAGCGTCGCGGATTCCAATGGAACAAAGGGAGGCCGCACGGAAAATGGGGTCCCGTTTTGCAAAGACGATCGAAAAGCTGGAGCTGCCCGTGACAAAAGAGGAAAACGGGATCTTCCGTCGTTATCTTACTGCCAGGAAAGGGCAGGCGATAAACCACTGCTGTATCTACGGTGTTTTCTGCGCTGCCATGAACATTCCGCTTGCCGATGCGCTGTCGCATTATCTCTATGCGCAGACTTCCGCGATCGTGACAAACTGCGTCAAAACGATCCCGTTAAGCCAGAGCGCCGGACAGCAGCTTCTCGGCGGATGCTATGCGGAATTTGCCGAGATTTTAAAAGATCTGGAACACCGGAGTGCGGAGGATCTCTGTCTTTCTGCGCCGGGCTTTGATATCCGCGGGATCCAGCATGAAACACTGTATTCCCGTCTTTATATGTCGTAATGTGTTTGTTTCGCGCAATCATTATTTTCAGGAAAAGAGGTATGTGTTATGTTTTACGTAAAATTGGAGTAGCAGGACCGGTCGGCTCCGGAAAAACGGCACTGATTGAGGCGCTGTCCCGGAAAATGGCAAACGATTACAGTATTGGCGTTATTACCAACGATATTTATACAAAGGAGGACGCACAGTTTCTCGCGAAGAACAGCGTCCTTCCGGTGGAACGCATCATCGGCGTGGAGACCGGCGGCTGCCCGCACACCGCGATCCGCGAGGATGCTTCGATGAACCTCGAGGCCGTCGACGAGATGATGGAGCGGTTTCCGGACATCGAGCTTCTCTTTATCGAGAGCGGCGGTGACGAACCTCTCCGCTACGTTCAGTCCGGAGCTTGTGGACGCCACGATCTTTGTTATCGATGTCGCTGAGGGCGATAAGATTCCGCGGAAGGCGGCCCTGGCATTACACGGTCCGATCTTCTCGTCATCAACAAGATTGATCTGGCTCCGTATGTCGGTGCAAGCCTGGAAGTCATGGAACACGATTCGAAAAAAATGCGTGGCGAGCGTCCGTTTCTGTTCACCAACATCCGCGGCGATGTCCATGTGGATGATGTTGTTTCCTGGATCAAAGAAAATGTGCTCTTAGAAGGAATGTGATGCTTATGGAAAACAAATTCGGAAAGATTTCCCGCATCACGGCCTGCGCGGCGTTAAAAAACGGAAAGACGATTCTCGAGGACCTCTCCTTTACGGCGCCGTACAAGATTATGGCTCCGTTTGAAAAAGAGAACGGCGGAATCCAGATCATGCCTCTCTGTGCCTCCGCGGGTATTATGGAAGGGGATTCACAAGAATTTTCTTACCATGTAAAAGAGGGGGCGGATCTCGAGGTCCTGTCGCAGTCGTTTGAGAAGATCCACAAAATGGACGAGGGATCGGCATCCCGCACAATTTCCGTTCAGGTTGATCCGCACGCGGTACTTTACTACTATCCGCAGCCCGTCATTCCGTTTGCACAGTCTTCTTTTACGAGTACAATGACGATTCATCTGGCAGACGAGACATCCCGCCTGTTTCTGCTGGAAATCATCTCCTGCGGACGGAATGCGCACGAAGAGCGGTTCCAGTACCGCCGCTTTGCCTCAAAGGTACAGATTTTCCGCGGTCAAAAGCTGATCTACCGCGACAACACCTGCTATCTGCCCGATCAGATGCCGATGGAAGGGATTGGTATGTACGAGGGATACACGCATATGGCGAACCTTTTTCTCTCACGGACAGAATACGCGGATACGCTTCTCAATGAAATCCGGGAAATTCTTGACGGCGATCCGGAAATCGACGGCGGCGCAACGACGCTCTCCGGCGGCGATCTTGCTGTTCGGATTTTCGGACACCGTGCGCAGAAGCTGCAGCAGACGGCGGAAAAAATCAAAACTGTGTATGAAAAACTTCTATAAAAACAGACTGGAAAATTTCTGATTTCAATCAATCAAAAATTACCGGAAAAATGTCAAAATAAGGTGTGACAACCTCTTTGGAATGTGATAAAATAGCTTTCGTTTGAAACGAAGATAAAACTAATTTTACCATCATTCTGAGGAGGTTTTTCATGGAAAGAGATATGACAAAGGGAAGTCCGCTTCCGGTCATTCTGCAGTTTACGCTGCCGCTGATTATCGGAAACATTTTCCAGCAGCTCTACAACATGGCAGACACGATTATCGTTGGCCGATATGTCGGAGCGGATGCACTGGCTGCAGTTGGTTCTACGGGAACGATTATGTTCCTGGTGCTTGGATTTGCGCAGGGCATCACAGCAGGCTTTACGGTTCTGACATCGCAACGGTTCGGTGCAAAGGATACGCGCGGAGTAAAGCGAAGTGTGGCAAACGGCATTCTACTGGCTCTCCTTTTCACAGTTGTCCTGACATTCTTCAGCATGATCTCCATGCGGCCATTGCTGCATCTCATGAACACACCGGAAAATATTTTTCAGGACGCTTATACCTATATTATGATTATCTGCGGTGGCCTGATCGCTACGATTTTTTACAATCTGCTTTCCTCCTATCTGCGTGCAGTAGGAAACAGCCAGACTCCGCTGATGTTCCTGATTTTTTCGGCTGTATTAAATGTTCTTCTGGATCTGCTTCTCATCATTCGTTTTAAAATGGGCGTTGCGGGAGCCGGATATGCAACCGTTTTCTCCCAGGGAATTTCTGCTGTGCTCTGTCTTTTTTATATTTATCGCTCCATGCCGGATATGTGGCCGGAAAAACACCACTGGAAGCTTCATGCGGCAGATTCCCGCCATCAGCTCTCGATGGGCATTCCGATGGCACTCCAGTTTGCCATCACCGCATCCGGTACAATGATTATGCAGGCTGCCATTAACCTGTTCGGCTCGGAGGCAGTTGCCGCTTTCACGGCGGCCTGTAAGCTGCAGAATCTGGTCACACAGGGCTTTTCCGCAATGGGACAGACGATGGCAACCTACAGCGGGCAAAATTTCGGAAAGGGCGATATTCCACGGATTAAAAAGGGAGTTCGCGCTGCACTTCTGACTTCCATCACATATTCGATCGCAGCCGCTGTTCTCGTCTTCCTTCTTCTGAAGCCATGTCTTTCCCTCTTCTTCTCGGGTGATGTCGATATGGCCGCCATGATGCCATGGGCAAAGACTTATTCCTATATGTGTGCTCTTTTTTATGTACCGCTCTGCACCATCTTTATTTTCCGAAATGCAATGCAGGGTTGCGGCTACGGCTTTCTACCTATGATGGGCGGTGTTTCTGAACTCTTTGCGCGCCTTATTGTAGCTGTGATTGCCATAAAGTCATCAGCTATCCGCTCGCCTGCTTCTGTGACCCGGCAGCCTGGGTGACGGCAGCTGTCTTTACCGGTGTTTCGTATCTGTTTGTCATGAAGGATATCGACAAAAAGTATAATTCAAAGATACCGACGGCTCCGATCAGCTGACATTTTTCATACCAAACGCAAAACTGCGCGGAATGCACGATTCTGAAATGCATTCCACGCAGTTTTTTGTATTTACAGGATTACAGATTCAGTTTTGCTTTCTGCAGACTTACACAGGAACGATGATATGTGAGTGTCATCGTCAGATAAATGACGCCCACGACAATGACTGCGAGAATACCGGTATGGAACACCAGATGCAGGATCATCGTCGCACACAGCAGGATCTGAATCATCTTGCCCAGCGCCATATAGCTTATAGGCACTCTGATATACCATCTCTTTTTCTGCCTCATCGCAACTTGCCATCCAGTCTTTCTGGAAGTTTTTTGAGTTCATATCGCCTCTCTTCTCCGGGTGAGCTGCCTGAACCATTTTTACATAACGCATCTGATAATAGCCATAGAGAAAGAAGTTGATACAAAACAGAGCACAGGTTGCCAGGAATCCGGCGAGCTCTTTTCCCGATGCTTCTTCCAGCCAAGAACGGGAAAAGGTAAATGTCAGCACGATGATATCGCAGACCTGCGAAATCACATTGCAGTTCATCAGCATCGCGCCGTATTTCTCTTCTTCATAGCTTAAGACTTCGTACTGTTCATCCTCTGCTTCTTCGAGATGCTTCATCGTATCCTTTAATTTCCGGCTGTAAAATTCCATCAGGACAATGCTTACAACGAAAATTACCGCAATGATCGGCAGTGCCAGCGGGCGGACCAGATCGCTCAGATCACTCATGCCATTTTTCACACCGAACGTCATAAAAATTCCGACAAAAAACCGCAGACTCCGCCGATTCCCAGATAAATCAGCATCCGCTTCGTCAGCTTTCCGTAGGAATTTGGTTTGTTCCCCTGTTTTTCTTTCATGGTTCATCCTCCTCATATTGAAAAATATCTTCTACTTTTACTTCACAGATTTTTGCAAGTTTTAATGCCAGTGTCACCGACGGTGAATAGTCTCCCCGCTCAATCAGGCTGATGGTCTGTCTCGATACTCCCGCCATTTTTCCAAGGTCGGTTTGGTTGATGCCAAGCTTCGAACGGTACTCTTTTAACTGATTGTACAGCGGCATCGCAGTATCTCCTTTCACTTTATTTTTAGATGAGCTCTCTATTTGACAACTTTTCTTGTCATCTACTACTCTACTATTGACAATTTTATTTGTCAATAGTTTTGACAAGTTTTTTTGTCATTGTCAAGCAGATATTCGCAATGGAAGCAGGGGACTTACTTGATTCGGTTAAACTCCCAGTTGATTTGTGGGCTGAAATGTACTAAACTAGAGGTATCTATTTTCGTAACTATTCAAGCCGCAGAAAGGACAGAATCTATGGAACAGAAAGACAGCCGGTTTGCCGTATTGATCGATGCGGACAATGTTTCCCCGAAATACATCAAATATATCCTGGACGAGGTTTCGGACCAGGGCGTCGCTACTTACAAGAGAATCTACGGGGACTGGACCGATATCTCGAAGAAAAGCTGGAAGGAGCAGCTCTTACGCTACTCGATCAACCCGATCCAGCAGTACAGCAATACGAACGGAAAGAACTCGACCGACTCCGCGATGATCATCGATGCGATGGACATTCTCTATTCCGGAATGTGGAGGGCTTCTGCCTGGTCTCCTCGGATTCCGACTTTACGAAGCTGGCACAGCGGCTGCGCGAATCTGGAATGTTCGTGCTCGGTATGGGTGAGCAGAAGACTCCATCGTCGTTCCGTGTGGCGTGTGATGCCTTTAAAATTCTTGAGGTGATCTCCCAGAATGAGGATGATATCTCTCCTGCGATTACCGCTGTTTCGGAAAGTTCGGCGCGCTATGGATATGCGCTTCGCAGGATGAAGCGATTACGAGCAAGGCCGAGATTGAACGGACGGTTTCCCGTGTGCTGACGGAAAATAATGACCACGGAAAGAATACGACGCTCAGTGAGATCGGCAGTATTTTACAGAAGAAATTTTCGGAGTTTGATGTTCGAAATTACGGCTATTCGAAGCTTTCTACGTTTTTGGAAAGTATGAATGATATCGAGGTGCTGAAGACGGGTCACAATTACCTCGTGAAAGAGCGCCAGAACACCGTATCGCGCCAGCAGATTGAGAAATGCATCACGACCTGATCTGCTCCAACGGCGGCCATATCGACAACCTGAGCATCATCCACGACGCTCTACGGAGCCGCTTCCCGGGCTTTGATGTGAAGCAGTATGGGTACAGCAGGATTTCGAGCTTCATCAACAGCTTTAAAAAATTCAAAATCACGAATAATACGGTTCAGATAAAATAAAAAAGACCCCGAAACGCCAGTTTTCACTGATGTTTCCGGGGTCTTTCTATAATAATTCGCAGCTCAGATTTACTGTTTTCCTGTACTTCCAATTCCGCCGCGGTCCTCGCCGTTTAAGTGGTCAACTTCTTCAAAGCCGATGGTCGGCTGGTGTTTCTCGATGCGGAACTGGCAGATGCGGTCATTCACATGAATCACGGTGTCGCGCAGGGCATACGCCGGCATGTAGAACCAGTCGTTCGGTCCGCAGTAGCTCTCATCGATGATACCGCAGTGGTTCGTCTGGATAATACCGAAGTTCTTGAAGGTGCTGCTTCTCGGCACAATATGCGCCTCGTAGCCCTCCGGCAGCTGCATGGCAACGCGAGGTGGATCAGCTTGAATTCTCCGGCCTTTAACTCTACTTCTTCTGCCGCGCGCAGGTCGATCCAGTCGGACTTTCCGTCGATATAGCGCAGGCGCTCAATTTCATCGTTTAAATACTGAATTTTAATGGTTTCCATAAAGCGTCTCCTTTTCTTTTTGCGTGACTACTTTTCGCCGAACAGTACGACTTCGCCGCGTGCTCTCGTCTTTTTCACATCAATGACTCTCTGATTCGGGCTGCCCTTCCATTCCAAGGTAACGTCCCTCTGGGCAAGAATAAAGCGGCCGTCCACAACCACGTCCGTGTAATCCATCAGTTCCAGATCACAGACGGATTCCCACTCATATCCGGTGTAAACCCAGATATCTTTTTTCGGATATCTTTCCTTGATCTCTTTTGCCAGAGCCGTCACATCCGCCCGGTTTGCCTCATGCAGCGGATCTCCGCCGGAAAAGGTGATGCCGGAAATGTAGTCCTTGTCCAGCTGTTCAAAAATTTCTGCCTTTGCCGCGTCATCAAACGGGATGCCGCCATTTGGATCCCAGGTAATCGGATTCTGACATCCCTTGCAGTGATGACCGCATCCGGCGACCCAGAGCACGACGCGCAGGCCGTCTCCGTTCAGCATATCGTCTTTCGTTATATTATGGTATCTCATAGCTTTCACTCCTATTGGACATAAGAAAACACAGAAAAACGAACCGTTTTGCAGATCCCTTTTTCTGTGTTCCCCGCTCTTTATCGTCTGGCAGATCTATTTATTTCGCGTCTGCCGGAACATCCTTGATACTGAAGCTTACACGGCCCATCTTATCTTTGCCCATGCAGACTACTTTTACAACATCGCCAAGGCTGACAACGTCTTCTACTTTCTCAACACGCTGTTTGGCGAGCTTGGAGATGTGTACCAGACCTTCTTTTCCAGGTGCGAACTCAAGGAAAGCACCGAAGTCTTTGATGCTGACAACTTTTCCGGTCAGGATCTGTCCCTCGGTAAAGTCGCTTGCGATGATCTCGATATATTTCTTTGCCTGATCCATCATAGCCTGCTCGGTTCCGCAGATGGAAACTGCACCGTCATCTGTGATGTCGATCTTTACGCCGGTCTCATCGATGATGGCGTTGATGGTCTTTCCTCTCTGGCCGACAACTTCACCGATCTTCTGCGGGTCGATCATCATCTGGATGATCTTCGGAGCGAACTCGCCGACCGTCTTACGCGGCTCTGCGATCGCTTTCTCCATAACCTCGGTCAGGATGTACTCTCTTGCCTGTTTCGTTCTGGCAATCGCCTCTTCTACGATCTGACGGGTCAGTCCATGGATCTTGATATCCATCTGGATTGCAGTGATTCCGTCGTGGGTACCAGCTACCTTAAAGTCCATGTCGCCGAAGAAGTCTTCGAGACCCTGGATATCGGTCAGTACGAGGTAATCATCATCGGTCTCGCCTGTTACCAGACCGCAGGAGATACCTGCAACCGGTTTTTTGATCGGTACACCGGCAGCCATCAGAGACATGGTGGATGCACAGATACTTGCCTGGGAAGTAGAACCGTTGGACTCGAAGGTCTCGGATACGGTACGGATTGCGTACGGGAACTCTTCCTCGGTCGGAAGTACCGGAACCAGGGCACGTTCTGCCAGAGCACCATGGCCGATCTCACGGCGTCCCGGTCCGCGGGACGGTTTTGTCTCACCTACAGAGTAGGACGGGAAGTTGTACTGATGCATGTAACGTTTGGAGGTCTCGAACTCATCCAGTCCGTCCAGTTTCTGTGCTTCGGAAAGCGGAGCCAGTGTTGTTACGTTGCAGATCTGAGTCTGTCCACGGGTGAACATAGCGGAACCATGAACACGCGGGATAATGTCAACCTCTGCTGCCAGAGGACGGATTTCTGTGATCGCACGGCCGTCCGGACGTTTGTGGTCTTTTAAGATCATCTTACGAACAGTCTTTTTCTGATACTGGTAAACAGCCTCGCCTAATACTGCCAGCCACTCTTCGTTGTCGGCAAATGCCTCCTCGAGTTTCTCGGTGATGACACGGATGTTTTCTTCTCTTGTCTGTTTGTCATCGCTGAAAACAGCCTCTTCCATCTCGGCCGGAGGAACGATCTCTTTGATCGCTGCAAACAGCTCTTCCGGAATAGCGCAACTCTCATAAGCGTGTTTCGGTTTTCCAACCTCTGCTACGATGCTGTCGATGAATTTGATGATTTCCTGGTTTACTTCGTGTGCTTTGTAGATGGCGTCGATCATTTTTGCTTCCGGAATCTCTTTTGCTCCGGCTTCGATCATGATGACTTTCTCTCTGGTGGAAGCTACGGTCAGTTTCAGGTCGGATACTGCTTTCTGTGCGAGAGTCGGGTTTACGATGAACTCGCCGTCGATCATACCGATCTGAGTCATGGCACACGGACCGTCAAACGGGATGTCGGAAATGCAGGTTGCGATTGCGGAACCCAGCATTGCGACTACTTCCGGATCACACTCCGGATCTACGGACATTACCATGTTGTTTAAGGTAACATCGTTGCGGTAATCTTTTGGGAACAGCGGACGCATCGGACGGTCAATGACACGGCTGGTCAGAATTGCGTGCTCGCTTGCTTTTCCTTCTCTTTTGTTGAATCCGCCCGGGATTTTTCCAACGGCGTACATCTTCTCTTCGTACTCAACGCTTAATGGGAAGAAGTCGATGCCGTCACGCGGTTTCTCAGATGCGGTTGCTGTAGAAAGAACTACAGTATCGCCATAATGCATAAATGCTGCGCCGTTTGCCTGTTTTGCTACACGGCCTACGTCTACGGTCAGGGTTCTGCCTGCCAGTTCCATAGAAAAACTCTTGTACATAAATAATCTCCTTTTTTTCTTCTGAGCAGAATTTCCGAAACAACTGAAAAGCACACCGGAATACGGACAAGATGCAGCTTTCAATGTGTTTTTCAGTGGTCTCGGATAAAATTCCTGCGCCCAGAATGGCTCCATGTCGTTTGCTGTCTTTGATCTTACAAGCAAAGAAACGGGCGGAAAATGTATCCCGCCCGTTGTTCCAAGCTGATTATTTTCTGATTCCTAACTTCTCGATTAAAGCACGGTATCTTTCAATATCAGTTTTCTTTAAGTAGTCAAGCAGACCACGTCTCTGACCAACCATTTTCAGAAGACCTCTTCTGGAGTGATGATCTTTGTGGTGAACTTTCAGATGCTCAGTGAGCTCCTCGATTCTTGCGGTAAGAACAGCTACCTGTACTTCCGGTGATCCTGTATCTCCCTCAGTTCTTGCATACTCTTTGATGATTGCCTGTTTTTTTTCTTTCGAAATCATTTTAAATTCCTCCTGTTATTTTGATTGCACCGCTGACTAAGAAGTGGTCGGAGTGTCCTGCCTCTGAATCAGGGTCCGGGGATCTTTTTTGTCCCGCATACTCGATTAGTATAGCATACGCTTTTCGAATTGTAAATACTAAAATCAGATGTTTTCGCGATGAATTTTCACGTAGTTACAGTTCTCCGAACTGTAACTTTCGCAGCTCTCATTTTAAGTTTTGCTTCGCAAAAGGAGAGCTGCCCACACCTGAATCACTTTCTTACGCAGCGAAACAGCGAGTGTTTCACTGCTGAGCGAACTTTTTTTCTACATATTTTTTTCCTGCCGCAACATCATGATCAAGCTGGTTTTTTAGCGCGTCGATCGAAGCAAATTTCTGCTCCGGGCGCAGGAATTTTAACAGAGAAACCTCCGCCTGTTTTCCATAGAGATCCTCGCTGCAGTCAAAAAGATTCGTCTCCACGCCGGTAAATTTTTCCTGTACCGTCGGCTTAACACCGATGTTTGTGATACCGTAATAAATTTTTCCTTCGATTTTCACCTCGGAAACGTAGACGCCGAACGGCGGAAGCAGCTTTTCTGCCGGCGGGATCTGATTGATGGTCGGCACGCCGATCGTTCTGCCGAGTGCATGACCGTGGACAATCTCGCCGTGAACCGCGTAATCGTAGCCGAGCAGACCGCTCACGGCTTCCATATTGCCCTGTTCCAGCTCTTCCCGTGCCCAGGTGCTGCTGATCTCGCGGCCGTTTTCCTCTGCTTTTTCGATGATCTCGGTTTCAAAACCAAGGGACGGGCCCATTTCTTTCAGCATTTCGGCTGTGCCGCTTCTCTTGTAGCCAAAACCGAAATCCTTTCCCACAACAACTTTTTTCGCGTGCAGCTTATCCACCAGAATCTCTTTGATAAAGGCTTCCGGCGTCATGTGCATCACTTCATCCACAAACGGGCATTCCACAAGGCAGTCCATGCCAAGCTGTTCGAGACGGGCTCTTCTCTCCTCATTCGTCAGCAGCTGATGCGGCTTGACATGCTGCACTTTCGACTGCGGCGGCACGTCAAACGTAAACACAACCGTTTCCAGTCCTTCCGTTCTGCCGATTGCAAGGACACGGCGGATCAGAAGCATATGCCCCCGGTGGAGGCCGTCAAATTTTCCCAGGGTTACAACGCTGTCCCCTCTGCTGTCAAAATCCAGTGTTTTTGTTAGATATCTCATGTTCTCTCCAGAAATAACTTGACCGGTCTGGTTAAGTTTTGTGATGGTCTGTATTGATAAATACCGACAAACGTTCCGTCATCGAGATAAAGGCGGAACTCCTCGTCTTCTGCGAAGTCCCCGCCGGAAGCAGTTTCCCCGATTTCGCGGATCTGCGCCGGTTTCAGCGGATTTCCGTTTTCCGCAAGCTTTTTCGCATGATCGTCCGCTGTCGCAAAGCTGCGCATCGCGGCAAACATTTCATCGACCGGCACGAGGATCTCCGAAAGGCGGCCCTCACCGACAATCGCTGCGATCTCGTCAAGCGTGTGCACTCCGTTTCGGTCAAACTGGCCGACTCTCGTGCGATCAGCTGCTCCATACATCCATGGCAGCCCAGTTTTTCGCCGATATCGTGGCACAGGGTGCGGATATACGTTCCCTTCGAACACGTTACCTCCATGCGCACCAGCGGAAGCTTCACTTCCAGAATGCTGATCTCGTAAAAGTGCACCGTGCGGGCCTTCCGCTCGATCTCGATGCCTTCCCGCGCCAGCTCGTAGAGTTTCTTTCCATTAACCTTCAGCGCGGAATACATCGGCGGCACCTGCTGCTGCTCCCCGACAAACGAGTCGATGCAGTCCCGCACCTCTTCTTCCGTCACGGTCACCGGCGCTTCTGCTGTCACGGTTCCGCTCATGTCCTGCGTATCCGTTGCGATTCCAAGGTGAAGCAGCGCTTCATACGTCTTCGTTTCATCGGTCAGCATATCGCAGAGACGCGTTCCCTTTCCAAGGCAGACCGGAAGCACGCCCGTCGCATCCGGGTCTAGGTTCCGGTGTGGCCGATTTTTTTCTGGTGCAGGATGCCGCGCAGCTTCCCAACCACGTCATGCGACGTAAATCCCGCCTCTTTCCATACGTTCAGAACTCCGTTTATCATGTTGTTTTGTCTCCCTCTTTTTCACAAGAAAACCGGGCGTGGATATATTTTCTGCGCCCGGCTGTTTCCTGTTTATGCTTCTTCCTCTGTCGTCTCTTCTTCCTCTTCTGCAAGAAGCTGTTTTTCGATATACAGAGTCAGATTGTTGATTACATCATACGGAGAACCTGACATCGTGCAGCCAGCCGCACGGATATGGCCGCCGCCGCCGAATACGGCTGCGATTTTGCTCACATCAACCAGCTCGTCGGAGCGGAGGCTTACTTTGAAGACCTGCGGCTCCAGCTCATACAGGAAGATCGCTACGTGAACGCCTTCTGTATTTTTTAACTGGCTGACAATGCCGTCCATATCTCCCGTTGTCAGGCCATAGAAGTCCATGACCTTCTTCCGCACGATACCGACAATACACTGCTTGTCGAGAAGCATGATGCTCTCTGTCAGCGTGCGTCCCATAATCTGGTTCTGTACGTATGTTTTCTTGAAGAATGCATCCTCGATGATTCTGGTAAACGGAACTCCCTTTTCCATCAGAGCGGCCGCAACCCGCATCGTGTGCGGAGAGGTGCTGCTGTACTGGAATACGCCGGAATCGGTCACAATACCGGTGTACAGCGCCTCGGCGCACGGCTCGGAGATCTTTTCTTCCTCCAGAAGCCCAAACAGCACCTCGCAGGCAGAGCTTGCATCCGGCTCTACGTGATTGATTTCGCAATATTCTGTATTCGTCACATGGTGATCGATGCAGATCGTCTTTCCCGCTTTTGCAAGAAGCGGTGCGGCAACGCCGATGCGCTCCTCGCTGGATACATCCAGAAGGACCACAAGGTCGTACGCTTTCTCTTCACAGCTTGTCTTTACCTCAGAAAAACCCGGAAGATAGGAAAATTCCGGCCGTGGATCCTCAAGATAGACATCTGCCTGAATCTCCGGCCGATTGTCGCGAAGATACTGGTATAATCCCAGGCAGGAACCGATGCAGTCACCGTCCGGACGAACGTGTCCGGCGATGGCCATGCAGGAGACTCCGTTTAGAATTTCTTCAATTTTCTTCATTTTCCTCATCCTTTTTGTCTTCTTTGTGTGTTACTTCATCAATCAGTTTCGACATCGTAACGCCATATTCAATCGACTCATCCAGGACAAAGGTCAGCTCCGGTGTGTTGCGGAGGTTAATGGTCTTGGCCAGCATACGGCGGATGAAGCCCTCCGCGCTCTTTAAGCCGCGGATGGTTTCTTTCTTCGCCTCATCATCGCCAAACACACTGATATATACTTTACACGTCTTCAGATCCGGCGCTACCTCTGCCGCTGTGACAGAGGTCATCATTCCGATGCGCGGATCCTTGATCTCGTTCCGGATGATGTTGGAAAGCTCTTTCTGTACTTCCCCGTTGATCCTGGTGTTTTTAATACTGTTTTTTCTCAACTTAATTCCTCATTTCTATCTCGGCACTTCTACCATGATATAAGCCTCGACCTGATCGAACTCCTGAAGATCGTTGAATCCTTCAAATACAAGACCGCACTCATAGCCGGAGCGCACTTCTTTGACATCGTCTTTGAAACGTTTGAGGGATGCCAGATTTCCTTCGAAGATCTGGTTTCCTTCGCGGCTGATTCGAACTTTGCAGCCTCTCTGGAACGTTCCGTCCAGTACATAGCTTCCGGCGATCGTTCCGACACCGGATGCCTTGAAGAGCTGACGTACCTCGGCATGGCCGATAACTTTCTCTTCGTAAACCGGCTCAAGCATACCCTTCATGGCTGCCTCAACATCCTCAATTGCCTGGTAGATGACACGGTACAGACGGATGTCTACGCCGTTCTGCTCTGCCATGGATTTTGCGTTCGCATCCGGGCGTACGTTAAATCCGATAATGATGGCGGAAGATGCGGTTGCCAGCATAACGTCGGACTCGTTGATCGCACCGACACCGCCGTGGATGACGCGTACGGCAACTTCCTCGTTGGAGAGTTTGACAAGACTCTGTTTTACTGCCTCGACAGATCCCTGTACATCGGCTTTGACAACGAGTGCCAGTTCTTTTAAGTTACCCTCCTGAATCTGGTTGAACAGATCATCCAGGGACATCTTCGCTTTTGTCTCCTCAAGCAGGTTCTTCTTGTTCTCTGCCACGAAGGTTGCTGCGAAGTTCTTTGCTTCTTTATCGTTATCGGTCTGAACGAGGATCTCTCCTGCGTTCGGAACATCGGAAAGTCCGAGAATCTCAACCGGAGTAGACGGGCCTGCCTCTTTGACGCGGCGTCCCTTATCATCCATCATCGCACGGACTTTACCGGAGCATGCGCCTGCTGCGATGTAATCGCCGACATGCAGGGTACCTTTCTGTACCAGAATGGTAGCAACCGGTCCTTTTCCTTTATCCAGCTCAGCCTCGATGACAAGACCTCTTGCTTTCCGGTTCGGGTTTGCTTTCAGCTCGAGCACTTCGGAAGTCAGAAGGATCATCTCCAGCAGATCGTCGATACCTTCGTTGTTCTTTGCAGATACCGGAACGAATACGGTGCTTCCGCCCCAGTCCTCCGGAATCAGTTCGTACTCGGAGAGCTCCTGTTTTACACGCTCTACGTTTGCGCCTGGTTTATCGATCTTATTGATCGCAACGATGATCTCAACGCCGGCTGCTTTTGCATGGTTGATTGCCTCAACGGTCTGCGGCATCACACCGTCGTCTGCTGCGACAACGAGAATGGCGATATCCGTTGCATTGGCTCCACGCATACGCATAGCGGTGAATGCCTCATGTCCCGGGGTATCGAGGAACGTAATCTTCTGTTTGTTGATCGAAACGGTGTATGCACCGATGTGCTGGGTAATACCGCCAGCCTCGCGGTCGGTGACATGGGTGTTCCGGATGCAGTCCAGAAGAGATGTTTTACCGTGGTCAACGTGTCCCATAACGCAGACTACCGGCGGACGCGGAACCATGTCTTTTTCATCCTCTTCGTCCTCTTTTAAGAGCTCTTCGATCACATCGACTTTCTCTTCCGGCTCAGCGATGATGTTATAATCAAGCGCGATTTCCTGTGCTTTTTCGAAATCGATCTCATGGTTTACGGTAACCATCGTTCCTTCCATGAACAGTTTCTTTACGATGACTGCCGGCTGCATTTTCATCTTCTCAGCCAGCTCGCGGATGGTCATTTTCTCCGGCAGGGTAATCTCCTTTACCTCATCCTTCGGTGCTTCCTGTTTCGGTTTGTTGACCGGTTTCTGGAGCGCTTTCGGGAGTCTGGACTGCTGATGATGTCCCTGGTTCGGACGGTTTCCGCCTCTTCCTCTGTCTTCACTGAATTTATTTTCTCTTAAAGAATCTTTGTTTTTGTCTTTTTCTTTTCTTCCTGTATCACGGCCTGGCTTCTTGATGCCAAGGCTCATTGTATCGCCTGCAGAGCTCTTATGCTCGGTTCTGCGGCGGTCTCCTCCCGGACGGCGGTTCTGATTCTGGGAATCATCATCCTTTCCTGCGAACGGTCTTCCGCCATTATTTCCCGGTCTGCCTCCGTTTGGACGTGCGGAACGCTCACCGAATGGTCTTCCGCTTCTCTCACCGTTTCCGCTTCTTCCGCCGTTATTGCGGTCTCCTCCCGGACGGTCTCCGCTGCGGTTCGGGCGGTCTCCATTGTTTCCGCCGAAGCGGCGTTCTCCCTGCGGACGGTCTCCGCTGCGGTTCGGGCGGTCTCCGTTATTGTTGAAGCGGCGCTCTCCCTGCGGACGGTCTCCATTGCGGTTCGGACGGTCTCCGTTATTGTTGAAACGGCGCTCTCCCTGCGGACGGTCTCCATTGCGGTTCGGACGATCTCCATTTCCGCCGTTTCCGTTTCCACGGTTCGGACGGTCCTCGCTTCTTCCGTTTCCATTGCGGTTTCCTTCCGGACGGCCATTTCCGCGGGACGGGCGGTCTTTTTTCTGTCCCTGGTTCTTTGTGAACTCTTTTGCTTCTTTACTTGTTGCGTTCTGCGGACGCACAACGGAAATAATTTTCTTTTTCTTCGGTTTTGCCTGCTCTTCCGGTTTCTTCATTTCCATATTTTCTGTATCTTTCTTTTCCAATGATCTTTTCTCCTCTTTCTGCGGTTTTCGTGTTTCCTGCATCCATCCACCGACCTTTCCGGCCTTACGCCTTACGCTTCTGCCAACAATGCTGCTATTTTTTCTGCAAAATGCGCTTCACATACGGCAAGGGAAGAACGGTATTCTCTTCCGATGGCTCTTCCAAGCTGCTCTTTGTCCCCAAAAAGAATGCATGGCACTTTATAGTATGCACACATATTGCGAAATTTCTTCTGTGTATTGGCCGACGCCGTTTCCGCCAGAATGACAAGGTATGCGCTGCCGCTCTTTACGGCCTGCTCGGTCGCAAATTCGCCGCTCGATACCTTACCCGCCTTCATGCAAGGCCCAGCATGGATAATCCTTTACTTTGACTGTTCAATCTTCGCAAATGCCTCCTTTAACTGCTCATAAACCTCTGATGGAATTTCTGCCTTCAGAGAACGGGAAAGTCCTTTGTTTTTCATTGCTTTCCCCAGACATTCCAGAGAGCAGACATAAGCACCGCGTCCGTTCATTCTTCCGGTTGTGTCCGGAACAATCGTTCCTTCGGTGGTTTTCACCACGCGGATCATTTCTTTTTTGTTTTCATTTCATTGCAGCCAATGCATTTACGCAGCGGCACTTTACGAACTGTACTCAAATGCTCATCCCGCCTTTGTTTTTATTTTAATTACTCTTCGTCTCCGGCTTTCTCTGCTGTTTCTACATCATTCTCGTCGAAGTTTTCTTCTGCAGAGATGGTTTCCTCCTCTGCTGCGGACTCATCGTAATTGTCCTCCTCCTCGTATTCCTCTTCGTCTACGTAGTCGAAGTCTCCTGCCTCGCGTGCCTGGGTCTCGCTCTTAATGTCGATCTTGAATCCGGTCAGACGTGCGGCAAGTCTTGCGTTCTGTCCCTCTTTACCGATGGCAAGGGAAAGCTGGTAATCCGGAACGATTACTTTTGCGGTCTTCTCATCCGGATCTGCCATAACGGAGATAACTTTTGCCGGGCTCAGTGCGTTCTCGATCAGGAGTGCCGGGTTCTCATCCCATGTAATGATGTCGATCTTCTCTCCGTTCAGCTCATTGACAACCGCGTTGACACGGCTTCCGTTCATACCGACGCATGCGCCGACTGCATCGACGTTCGGATCGTTGGACCATACTGCCATTTTCGTACGGCTTCCTGCCTCACGGGCAATGCTCTTGATCTCTACGATGCCTTCTGCAACCTCGGAAACCTCAGACTCAAAGAGACGTTTTACGAGTTCCGGATGGGTACGGGATACCATGACTTTCGGTCCCTTGGTTGTATTCTTTACTTCCAGAACGTATACTTTCACACGCTGGGTCGGCTCAAATTTCTCGCCTTTGACCTGCTCGTTCTCGGTCAGCAGAGCGTCTACTTTACCGAGGTTGATGCTGACGTTGCGTCCTACATAGCGCTGTACCACACCGGTAACCACATCGTGCTCTTTCTCGAAGTACTGATCAAACAGAACTTTACGCTCTTCCTCACGGATCTTCTGAAGAATGACGTTTTTGGCATTCTGGGTTGCAATACGGCCGAACTCTTTGGATTTGATTTCTACCGGAACGATATCGCCGAGTTCATAGCGGGAGTCTGCACGTTTTGCATCGGAAAGGGCGATCTCCATGATCGGATCCTGTACCAGATCAACAACGGTTTTCTCTGCTACGACTTTGAAATCACCAGTCTGGGCGTTAATGCTTACCTTTACATTATCTGCTTTGCCAAAATGGTTTTTACAGGCCTGGATCAGCGACTGCTCAATTGCCTCAAGCAGGGTATCTTTGCTGATATTCTTCTCTTTCTCAAGAACTTCAAGGGCCTCCATTAATTCTGTATTCATTTTTCTCTTTTCCTCCTGTATCTGCGTCTGTTTAGAAATCAAATGCTAAACGGATCAATGCAATATCGCTTTTCTGGAAGACGCGCTCTGTTCCGTCCTCCTCCAAAATGGTCACACTGTTATCATCATATGCGGTGAGTATTCCGTAAAATTCCCGGTTTCTCTCGATCGCACGGTATGTCCGGATTTCCAGCTCTTTTCCCATGCTTCTCTTATAGTCTTTCTCTTTTTTCAGCGGACGTCCAAGGCCCGGGGAGCTGACCTCCATGATATAGGCGTCATCGATAAAGTCCTCTGCGTCCAGCCGGTCAGAAAATGCACGGCTGACGATTTCGCAGTCATCCACGGTAATTCCGCCTTCTTTGTCGATGTAAGCACGCAGGTACCAGGTACCGCCCTCTTTGACATACTCCACATCCACCAGTTCAAAACCATTGGCTTCTACAATCGGAGTGATCAGTTCTTCTGCCTTCTGTTCGTATTCTTCTCTTCTGCTCAAATCCTCACCACCTTTTTGATTCAGGGAAACTTTCGAAAAATTCTTTCATTTCCCTGTACACAAGAAAGAGTGGACGAAATCGTCCACTCCTTAACAGTCACTTATTAACAACTTTACTATAGCACCTTTTCCGTGCAATTGCAAGGGTTAATTTTCAAAATATCCTTTATTTATCGCCTTTTCCGGCTTTTTTGTTCGCCGGTTCCGGGCAGATGTGGACATCGAGCTGGTTATACGGGATGGAAATTCCCGCCGCGTCAAACTCTTCTTTGATGCGCTCATTCATTTTCCATTTGACCGGCCAGTAATTTTCCGTTGCGACCCAGGCGCGCAGACCGACCGTAATCGCGCTCTCGCCCAGCTCATCTACGAAAAACTGCTGTTCCTCCGACTGAAAATGCGGCTCCTCCTCAACGAGGCGGCGCAGGATGTCCTTCGCTTTTCTGATATCGGACTCATAAGAAATGCCGACTTTGATCTCCAGCTTTCTCCGGTCCATCGCCGTCACGTTGATGATGGTGTGGTTCGTCAGATTGGCGTTCGGGATCATGATGGTACGGTTGTCGATGCTGTTGATTGTCGTGTAATACATCTCAATCTTTTTGACCGTTCCCTCCTGGCCTTCGCCCGGGAAGATAATGTAGTCACCGACCTTAAATGGCTTCAGCAGCAGAATCATCACCCCGCCTGCAAAGTTCGAGAGACCGCCCTGCAATGCCAGGGATACGGCAACGCCGGCGGAGGCGATAGCTGCTGCGATCGACGCTTCGGATACGATACCGAGCTGAACGATAATGGTCAGCACCAGCAGCGTGTTCAGACTGTATTTCACCATGGAAACGGTGAAACTGACCACCGCCTCCTCCGTGTGAAAACGCCGCATGTTTTTCCGGATCAGACCACAGAGCCACAGGATCAGTTTGCGTGCAACCAGAAACAGAATTACTGCAAACACGATCTTCAGCACCAGATCGGCAGCCGAAGAGGCCTTGTCGATCCAGTATTCATAGACGCGTTCCGCCGCTGTCAGATTCACCATGTGTTATCTCTCCTCTGTCTCGAATTTTCTCTGCAGCTCCTCGCCGAGTTCACTCATGCCTGTGCTTTTTTTCGTTTTTGTCTCTGGTTTTGCCTCTGATTTTGCTTCCGACTTGGTTTCCGGCTTTGTCGCCGGCTTCTTTTCCGGATCGGCGGCTGCGCGGTATTTTTCCACGGCTTTTGCTGCCTCTGCCGCTGCGGATTTTCCGGCTTTCACCAGCTTGTCCACCGTCTGCTCTACCGTTTTCACCGGTTTGCTGTCGATCGCCTGCTTTACGGCTTTCTCCACCTTCTCTGTCGCAGTCGTAGTTCCCTGCTTTTTCTCTGCTCTTTTCACCGTTTTTTCCGATACCTTTTTCTCTGCTTTTTGGGCAGTCTTTGTTGTTTTCTTTGCTTTTACTGCTTTTACTGCTTCTTCCGTTTTTCCAGCCGGTTTTCCCTTCTTTCCGGTTTTCTTCTCTGCTGCCGCCTTCGCTGCAGTTTTTGCCTTTGCGCTCTTATTGCTTGCAGCGCCCGTCTCCGGCTTCGTATAAGAAAATACCTGAACAGAAAGCGGTGCGAGTTTCACGGTAATCGAGTTTTTCCGTTCGTCGCATTCTGTCTTTTTCGACATTTTCACGCGTGGATTTCCGACGCCTGTTCCGCCATAGCTTTCCGCATCGCTGTTGAACATCTCTTTGTACTTTCCTGGATACGGCACACCAATGCGGAAATCATCGTACTCGACATTCGAGAAGTTGCATACGACAAGCAGCGTGTCTTCTTTCTTCCTTGTTCTGCGAAGGAAGATCAGAAGATTCTTTTCCCACTCCATGCCATTGATCCACTCAAAGCCCTCCGGCTTTTCGTCAAGCTGATACAATGCCGGATTTGCTTTGTAGAATGCATGAAGTGCCGCCATATAGTTTTTTAGCTGCAGATGTTCCTTGTCCTCAAGAAGCTCCCAGGACAGGGACTGTTTCTCATTCCACTCTTTTCCTGTCCGAATTCCTGTCCCATAAAGAGAAGCTTCTTTCCGGGATGCACCATCTGATAAGCGTACGCCAGACGAAGATTTGCCATTTTCTGCTCCGGTGTACCCGCATTTTGGTATACATAGACCCTTTCAGGTGAACCACTTCATCGTGCGACAGACTCAGCATGAATTTCTCCGAGTATGCATATACCATAGAAAAAGTCAGCTGATCGTGATGTGCCCCGCGGTATACCGGATCGTTTTTCATATATTCCGTAAAATCATTCATCCAGCCCATGTTCCACTTGTAGTCGAAGCCAAGTCCTTCATCGTCGAGTTCTCCCGTCACCTTCGGCCATGCGGTCGATTCCTCTGCGATAAGAAGCGCATCCGGGAACTCTTTTTTGAAGATGGAGTTCAGATGTTTTAAAAATTCGATTGCCTCAAGGTTCTCATTTCCGCCGTAGATATTTGCGACCCACTCCCCGTCCTGCTTGCCATAATCAAGATACAGCATCGATGCAACCGCATCCATACGGATTCCGTCGGCATGGTACTCTTTTGCCCAGAAAAGCGCATTGGCGATCAGGAAGTTCTTTACTTCCGGTCTGCCGTAATTGTAAATCAGCGTGCCCCAGTGTGGATGGGATCCCTGTCTCGGGTCAAAATGCTCGTACAGACACGTTCCGTCAAACGCAGAAAGTCCGAAGGTATCGCGCGGGAAGTGTGCCGGTACCCAGTCGAGAATAACACCAATGTCGTTCTGGTGCATCGTATCCATAAAATAGCGGAAGTCATCCGGCGTTCCGTATCGTGCTGTCGGTGCGTAATAGCCCGTTACCTGATAACCCCAGGATTCATCGAGCGGATGCTCCATCACCGGCATCAGCTCAACATGGGTGTAGCCGAGCTCTTTCACATAAGAAGCCAGCATCGGAGCGATCTCACGGTAGTTATAAAATTCACGGCCATCGTCCGGTTTTTTCCAGGAGCCAAGATGCACTTCATAAACAGAAATCGGCGCTTTGTCGCCCTGTGTGACACCACGCTTCTTCATCCAGTTCTCATCCTGCCAGGCATATTTTCCAAGATCAACCACAACACTCGCATTGTTCGGACGCAGCTGTGCTGCATTCGCGTATGGATCCGATTTCAGATACGTCAGACCGCCCTTTGCCTTAATTTCATATTTATAGATGTCGCCCGCGCGAACACCGGGGATAAAGAGCTCGTAGATTCCGGACTCCAGAAGATTCATCTGATATGCTCTTCCGTCCCAGTTATTGAAATTTCCGACAACACTGACACGGATCGCATTCGGTGCCCAGACAGCGAAGTAAACACCGCTGATACCATCGATCTTTACCGGGTGTGCACCCAGCTTCTCATAGATGGAATAACAGATGCCGTTTTCAAACTGTTTCTGTTCCTGCTCGGTGAACTGCATCGGATAGGCGTACGGATCGTAATGCTCCATCTGGTTTCCGTCGCGTCCCAGTAGATCAGCGTATAGGATGGAATTTTCTTTCCTGGAAGCAGCACAGCGAAAAATCCCGCCTCATCCTCGCAAACCATCTCGGTCTGTTTTCCGTCGCGGATCGTATGTACGGCTGCACGGGTTGCGCCCGGGAAAAACGCCTGAATCAAAATACCATCCTCCGTTACACGCGGTCCCAAGATGTCTCTTGATGATTCTCCTCAGAATAGACCACAGCTTCAATCTCTGCCCAATCCATATAATCGTATAATTTTTCTTCCATTTTCAAAATTGTAACCCCTCCTTATTTATTTTACGTGCTCTCGCTGCTGCTTCCCCCATACAAAATCGCATAAAAAAGCACTCATTCATGCCAGAGCGTGTTTGAAAAAAAGCTTTTCGTGAGCTGCGAGTCCCATTTTCAGCCCAAACGGTCTGCAGCAACCGGATAAGGTCAAAACAGATCGCGAAGTGGG
>ENA-OQCN01000187-OQCN01000187.1-human-gut-metagenome-genome-assembly--contig:-NODE-187-length-32258-cov-3.608696_pt1 | contig 32258 bp, 40 predicted proteins | sample MGYA00242497_ERZ504576 | MGnify/ENA primary metagenome ERZ504576 (study PRJEB26092, sample SAMD00036296) | human gut metagenome | host: Homo sapiens | study: EMG produced TPA metagenomics assembly of...
CAAAAATGACTGCTACAGAATACGGTAGTTTGATGCATACAGTGATGCAACATTTAGATTTCCACGGAGATTTATCCGATAAAGGCATATTAGCCCAACTCCAAAATTTAGCTGATAGAGAAATAATCGATAAACAGCATATAAATAAAATCTACCGCAAAAATATCCGTGAATTTTTATTTTCACCGCTAGGCATGCGTATTCAAAAAGCAAAATCACTGCAAAGAGAATTAGCTTTTAACCGCATGATTAATGCTCAAATTTATTATCCTCAAGCCGAAGATAATGATACTATCTTTATCCAAGGTATTATCGACTTATTAGTAGAAGAAGATGATGGCTTGATTTTATTGGACTATAAAACAGATAATTGCACACAAACAGAAGCTAAGGCAAAATATGCCATGCAAATAGAACTTTATGCTCAAGCAGCCAGTGAAATCATGCGAAAACCGATTAAAGAAAAATATCTCTATCTTTTTCATGATGCTAGCTTGATAAAAATGTAGCTTTAGTTATACAATTAACTAAATCTAATAACTATAAACGTATAAAAGGAGATTTTTAATGTATAAATTAATAGCCCTTGATATGGACGGCACTTTATTTAATTCTGACAAACAAATCACTGATAGAACAAAAGAAACTTTGGCTCAAGCTAGAGCTTTAGGTGTAAAAATTGTCCTCGCTTCTGGTAGACCACTTGCTGGACTTCAACCACCACTTCAAGAATTAGATTTAATTCATGAAGGCGAATATGTTTTAAGCTTCAATGGTGCTTTAATCGTTGATGCAAAAACTGGTGAAGCAGTATCTAAATGTATTTTAAAAGGCTCAGATTATAAAAAATTATTTAAATTAGCTCAAGAATTAGGTGTGCATTGCCAAGCCTTCTCTCCTAGTCGTGGCTTAATCACTAACGAAACTAGCCAATATACAGAACATGAAGCTAGTATCAATCAAATTGATATCAATATCATCAATCCTTTAACAGATATCACAGATGAAGAAGATATCATCAAAGTTATGTTCATTGATCCACCAGAAATTTTAGATGAAGCTATCGCTAAACTTCCTACATGGATTAAAGAAGATTTCAATGTATTTAAAAGCGCTCCTTTCTTCTTAGAAATCACTCATAAAGATGTAAATAAAGGTGCTGGATTATTACATCTTGCTGATTATTTAAATATCAAACAATCCGAAACTATGGCATGTGGCGACCAAGGCAATGATTACACTATGATTAAAGCTGCCGGTCTTGGCGTTGCTATGGAAAACGGCATTGATAAAGTAAAAGCTATCGCCGATTATGTAACTGATACAAACGATAATGATGGTGTAGCTAAAGCCATTGAAAAATTTGTTTTAAATAAGTAAAATAACTCAAAATAAATAACCCTCAACAGTTATCAATAAAACAACTATTGAGGGTTATTTTTATTAATCATTAAATTATAAATTCACAACTATGCTCTACTTGTTAAAATATCCTCATGGGCTCTAGCATATTCCACAATTTGTATAAAGCGCAATCCACCGATAGAATCACGGCTAACTGTAATCCATGTCAAATACATTGGTGTATCAGTCCAACGGAATTTGTCTTTTTTCGTATAATAAGATTCATCACCAAAACAAATAGAAGTCTGTTCTATATTCAACTTACATTGAGTGATTGTATAATAATTAAATTCTGAAGACATTGGCACATTATTTATTTTCTTTTCCTGATAAATAATGATATTCTTATTGATAGAACCGTCTTCGTTTCTTGCATATTTTATGCTATTTGTATCAAAAGCATAATTATAATCTTCTGCAGGTCCAATATCAAAGGCTTGCCAATTATATGTTTGTGTATTCTTTTCTTCACTTTGAGCGAAAGCTACACAAGTATTTACAATCAATAACATCATCAATAAATAAATTACTTTTATTGTTTTATTCATTAAAAATCACAACCTTTTATTTAAATTTATTAACTTAGAAAAGAGGTATTTTATGGCACCAAAATCAACTTGGGAAACTTTTACCTTTGTATCTGGCATTGGTTTTCACTTTGTAATCACTATTGGCGTTTGTATTTTCTTGGGGCAAAAAGCTGATATCTACTTTGACTCTACACCTATTTTCACGTTAATTGGCATCATCTTAGGTGTAATCACCGCTGTTTACACTGCTTATAGAAAAATCAAAGATGTCAATAAATCTTAAGGAGTATCTATGATTAAATATATCGTCAAAGCAGATGTCAAAGAGCAATTAGCTAAAGATTACTTAAAACGCCATGAAAATATATCTTCTACATTATGGAAAAAAATCAAGCGACAAGATGAATTTTTCGTAAATGGTCAAAAAGTTCGTGCTACACAGGCAATAGTAAAACCAAACGACATCATTGAATACAATCTTCCTGTAACTTCCAAAGTAGAAGCTATACAAATACCCTTAAATATTGTCTTTGAAGATGATTATTTCTTAGTCGTGGATAAAATAGCTGGTATGCTCACTCACCCATTGACATTTGAAAATACTCAAACTCTAGCTAATGGCGTGATGTATCATTTTGCTAAAACTAATCAAAATGTAGGCTGTCATCCACTTTATCGTCTTGATAGAAATACTTCTGGCCTCGTCGTTTTTGCTAAAATGCCACAATTACAACATCAATTAGCCAATAACCACCAAAAATTTCAAAGATATTACTATGCATTAGTTCATGGAAAACTCTCACAAAAAGAAGGGCAGATAAATGCACCTATTGGCAGAAAAAAAGATAGTATCATTCTGCATGAAGTCAATGATGAAGGCAAATATGCCATCACCAATTATCGCGTAATCAAAGAATTTGAAAATTATTCTTTAATCAAGCTATGGCTAGAAACAGGGCGAACACATCAAATACGTGTGCATATGTCTTATCTTGGTCATCCATTATTAGGAGATGACCTCTATGGTGGTAAATTAAATTTAATATCTCGCCATGCCCTTCATGCTTATAAATTAAAATTCAATCATCCTTTTACCCATGAAGAAATTTGTATCTCCAGTCCCATGCCAGATGATATGGCAAAATTAATCATAGATTAGGGATTTGCCAATTTATAGGTTTTTCCCCCACAGCTTCTAAAAAAGCATTTACCTTAGAAAATGGTCTACTGCCGAAAAATCCATTAAATGCAGATAATGGACTTGGATGTGCAGACTCTACGATGAAATGTTTCGGATTAGTAATCATTTTTTTCTTTTTGCGAGCAGGTGCTCCCCATAAAATAAAAGCTATAGGTTTTTCACGTTCATTTAAGATTTCAATAATTCTATCTGTGAATTTTTCCCAACCCATATTGCGATGAGAATTCGCTTGATGTGCTCTCACTGTAAGTACAGTGTTTAGTAATAATACACCTTGCTGTGTCCATGGTTTTAAACAACCATTATTTGGTATTTCACAGCCTAAATCTTCTTTTAACTCTTTGAAAATATTCACAAGTGAAGGTGGAGCTTTTACTCCAGGTTTTACAGAAAAACTAAGTCCATGTGCCTGACCATCACCATGATAAGGGTCTTGACCTAAAATCACGACTTTTGTATCATGATAACTTGTGTAATGGAGAGCATTGAAAATATCATACATGTCTGGAAATATCTGTCTTGTTTTATACTCATCTACTAAAAATTTACGAAGTTCTAAATAATATGGTTTCTTCAATTCTGGATTTAAAAATTCAGCCCAATCATTATGAAAAATCTCCATAAATTACACCTCTTTCTCATTTAAATATCATTATTTTTATTATACCAAAATATTAACAATAGGAAAAACAACGGAGGTATGCAATGAGCAATCATTTAAAAGGTATTTTAATGGTATTATCTTCTACTGCGATGTGAGGTCTTGTAGGAATTTTAGTTCAATATTTGATAAGTAGTGAACATTTCACACGTAAAACATAAACGACCTTCCGGTCTTGAACTCATTTCTATTTTATTCGCTATAACAGGTACATCTTTAATAGTTACTAAAGGAGATTTTTCTTCAATTATTCTTTCCCCTATAGCCCTTATGGCTGGTATCACTTCTGCACTTTGTTGTGTATTTTATACACTTCAACCTCGCAAAGTATTATCTAAATACTCCTCTACAAATGTAATGGGTTGGAGTATGCTCTTTAGTGGAATATTTATTTCTTGTTTTAATAATCCGCTAGATATACCAGGAGAAATAAATTTATATACATTAAGTGCAATTTTAAGCATGATTTTATTTGGCACTGTATTAGCATTTTGCTTTTACTTAAAAAGCCTTGATTACTTGAGTCCAACTGAAGCCAGTATCTTAACTGTGGGCGAACCACTTTGTTCTATTATTCTCTCTTTAATCTTCTTAAATGTCACTTTCTCCTCTATCGAACTTATAGGAGCAGTATTGATTTTAAGTACAGTATTATCTTAGCTAAAGCAAAATAAGAGGCTAATTTTAGCCTCTTATTTTTATTTTCATCTATATTTTTCTGTTTTTATACCCCAAAACAAATAAATAATATGTATTATCCAAACGGTAATCATCACATATTGTACCCAAAAGAATTCAGCTGGCATAAAATAATAACCTATGCTCATTATTACTGTTACCATAAAAACACTTTGAATTTTGCCTTTATACTCATTGTTCGCTTTTGCACAAAATCTGCCAAATGTTTTTTATATAAATCAGTTTGCCTAAACCATTGATGTAATCTCTGTGAACCTTTAGAAAAACAATATAGAGTTAACAAATAAAAAGGCACTGTTGGTAATAATGGCAATATAATCCCTATAGTTCCTAATATAAAGCTTATACAACCTAAGCTTATCCAAAAATATCGTATTAGAATTTTATATGATAATTCCACTTTGCACCTCATTAAATAAATGATAACAATTTTCAATAAAATTATATCATAATATACTGGAATTATCTTCTATTATTTAGCAATTATCCTTTAATTGTTTTTCTATTATCGTATTTAAAATAAATCATACTTGCCACAGTAGCTATTACAGCTATAATACCTTCAAGATAAAAAGCTATATTTAGACTATATATTTCTGCGATATTGCCAGCTATCATTGGAACTATTGTCATTCCCACTGCATAAATAGCCTGATAATATCCCATAGCTGTAGAACGTTTTTCGATAGGAACATTCTTCATTGCTTCTGAAGTACAAAAAGAAAAAACAATTCCTGTAGATAATCCCGCTAATATTTGAATAGCAATCAATAAATTAGGTGAAAAAATATTAGGTACAGCAAAACAATATATAGCTAAAACGAATAAAATAAAAGGTATCCAAAGTGATGAACCTAATCGTCTGGCAAAATTACTTGCTGAAAAATAAGAAGCCAGCACTGCTACAATAATATATACGATAGATAATAAACCAATTTGAAATGCACTCGCATTTATTTCATGAGCAATCTGCGTTGTAAAACTCATACAAGTAGCCATTAAGATACCTTGTTGAACTAATGCCAATATCGAAAAGAAAATCAATCTTTTATCTGCATAAACTTTTATTAAATCTGATGTTTTCGGTACTATTTTTACTGTCTTTGTCTTTTGCTCTTTAATACCAAAAGATAATAATATCGCTGGCACACCACTACAGATACTCAATAAACATAAAAAATTCATACCTAAATGATTATAGCTCAAGGTACTTAAAACAAAACCACCTAAAACGCCTATATTATTAGCAGCCATGATAAGACCCATTGCTCGCTGTAGATTTTCACAAGTGAAATAACTAGCATATAAAACCATGAAAGAAATCCACATAGCTGAAGCAAAACCAGACAATATATTTCCCACTAAAAAACCTGTTTGCGGTTCTAAAATAATGCGAAATACCGAAGCTAATGCTGAAGCTGTAACTCCTAAAATGATAAATAATTTATGACGACCATTTTTATCTGCCATAATGCCAATGGGCATTCTCAATACCATTTGTGAAAACCCATATATGCCTATGATTATGCCAATCATACTAGAAGAAACCTGCATAGTTGATAAATATGGTGTTTGAAAAGGCACATATACATATTGAGCAAACCAAAACAGTACAACTATTATCAACAACAAATTTTTCTGGTAATTTAATTTACTTTTGTCCATGAAAAATCTTTTTACTCCTTTCATTTTGGATTAAAATTTTAAAATAAAAAATCGCCTTAGATTAAGGCGATTTTATTTATAAATTATACATATGATTTAAAGGGCCACTGCCTTTTCCTAAATCTAAATTAGCTTTTAATGCTCCTGTGATATAATCTTTAGCATTTTTAATACTTGTAACTAAATCATGACCAGCAGCTAAATTAGAAGCAATCGCTGATGATAAAGTGCAGCCTGTACCATGAGTATTTGGATTGTCTATGCGTTTACCTTCAAACCAATGAATTTCTCCATGGTCCCAAAGCAAATCATCTGCTGTATCTTCCAAATGACCACCTTTAATTAAAATAGCAGTCGGTATCTTTTGGGAAATAGTCTGTGCTGCTTTTATGCAATCTTCTTTTGTCTTGATAGCAAAGCCACATAAAACTTCTGCTTCTGCTAGATTTGGTGTAATTACTGTAGCTAATGGCAATAATTTTTCAATTAAAGTATTTGCTGCATCTTCTTCCATCAAACGACTACCAGCTGTAGAAACCATTACTGGGTCAGCAACGATATTTTTAGCTTTATATTCTACTAATTTATGGGCAATCATTTCAATGATTTCTTTATTTGCCACCATACCGATTTTGACTGCATCAGGATAAATATCCTGGAAAATACAATCCAATTGTCTGCCAACAAAGTCAGCCCCTGCATCTAAAATGCCGCACACACCAGTTGTATTTTGAGCTGTAAGAGCTGTAATTGCACTCATTGCATACATTTTATGAGCAGTAATTGTCTTTATATCTGCTTGAATACCTGCTCCACCACTACAATCTGAACCTGCTATTGTCAAAACTTTTTTCATTTCATTCATCTCTATCATCTCTTTTCATATTTAGCCATAGCTTCTAACTGTTCACCAGTCATATTATAAATAGCATCGATTAAATAATTTCTAAAGCTAGCATTGCCATCTAATTCACTCATGCGTTTTTGAGCGATTTCGCCTGCTACACCCATAGCACAAAAAGCTGCTACTGTAGCCATTAATTTATTATCTTTATTCGCTGCTAAATAAGCTGTAGTAAATGCTGATAACATACAACCACTACCTGTGATTTTACTCATGATTTTATGACCATTGTAAATCACATAAGCATCTTTACTATCAGCCACAATATCAATGACACCACTAATAGCAATAATAGCATCCATATTTTTAGATAATTGCTTAGCAAATTTTACATATTCTGTTAAATTCTCTTCAGTAATGCTATCTCTTATATCAGCATCTACACCACGAGTTGAACCACTGCCATTTGCTAAAGTTTTTATTTCAGAAATATTACCGCGGATTACATCAAATTTTATATTTTTTACTAATTCAACAGCAGTGCGAGTGCGAAGTTCTGACGCTCCTACACCTACAGGGTCTAATAAAACTGCATGACTTAATCTATTAGCCATCCAACCTGCTTTATGCATAGAATTAATTGTTCTTGAATTCAACGTACCAATATTTATATTTAAACCATTACAAATGCTGGTGATTTCTTCTACTTCATTAATATCATCAGCCATAATAGGTGATGCTCCACAAGCTAATAAAATATTTGCACAATCATTTACAGTAACATAATTAGTAATATTATGTATTAATGGAGAATTTTTACGCACATTCTCTAAACATTTTTTCAACAAAATAATCAGCCTCCTTTTTATTATTTTCATTCTACAATATTCACAAAATGCCTGCAATGAAAAAGCTTTTTGTTTAACTTGACTCCATTAAAATTAACTTAATTTACAGATTTAGCTTTTACTAAATTTAAATTAAGTATTAATATTGCCGAAATAATGCATATCATACCCAATATCTTCGTTAAATCAAATACTTCTTGAAAAAATATCAATCCCACTATAGCTGATACAATAGGTTCAATCGTAGCTAATATTGAAGCTTTTCCTGCCTCTAATTTTTTTAGCCCTGTAGTATAGAGTAATAATAGTTACTGCTTCATATTTATCTATTATCATCTTGCTAAAAATGCTATATAACGCATAACCAAAACCTGCACCTAAACCCAATAATATAGCCTTGCCACTCAAAGTTACTTCTTGAGAAAATGCTCCTGTAATAAAACATAAACCAATAATAGTTATAAATAAAGCCAATACTTTTCGCTTATTCAATTCATGAAAAAGAAAAAAGACATTATCATCACAAATATAGGTGCCATATACAATAAAAGTGCAGGAATTGCCACACCGCCAATGACTTCAATCGCTTCAAAATAACAATAATTAAAAAAGATAATACTCAAAATACCTGTACCTAAAAAATAAATTATATCCTTAAATTCAATTTTTAATTTACTTCTATCAAAAATACTTAAATAAATAACTAAACATAAAGCTGAAAAGAATACTCTTATCGCTACACATTGCAACGAATTAAAACCTAAATCCTTTAATAAACTGATGAAAATGGCAATAATTCCCCATAAAATGCCCGCACTAGTAATACAAACAACACTATTCACTATATCAACTCCTTTATAAATTCAAAATTATAAAAGCCTTCTTCTCATTATTTTACCTAAATTACGGATTAAATATCAAATTGACATAATGCTTATACTTGCTTAAAATTAACTTAACGAGCTAAGAAATTGTGGTGATTATATGTATCAAGAAGAACGTTTATATCAAATCATGAATTTATTACGCAAGAAAAAAAGTCTATCTAAACAAGAAATCATGTCTACATTCAATATATCTCGAGATACAGCTAGACGCGATATCATCTGTTTAGTAGAACAAAAAATCGCTTTACGCACACATGGTGGTATCACCTTACCTACAGTGCAACTTCGTCAAAGCTTCAAAGAACGAGCAAATTTAAAAAACTCCAATAAAGATTTATTAGGCAAAGTAGCTTCATCATATATCAAAAAAAATGCTATTTGCTATTTAGATACATCAACAACAGTTCAATATATGTGCAAATACATCAAAGAAAAATCTACTATATATAGTAATTCCATTGACATCATTGAACAATTAAAAGATAACGCTGCTTTAGATTTACACTTATTAGGTGGCAAACTCAATCCTGTAAATCGCTATTTCTATGGCAGTGAAACATTGGCCACACTTGATAATATCCGTTTTGATATCGCCTTTTTAGGTGCTGCTAGCATTACTGAAGATGGATTTTACACCTTTGAAAATGAAGATGCTGCTATCAAACATTTGATTGCCAAAAATTCTACACTTACTTGTGTACTTGCAGATTCTGGTAAATTTCTGCTACAACCTGCTTATAAATTTGGTAAATTAAGTGATGTAGATATTGTTTTGACTACAAAAATGCCACCAAAAGCCATAGTTACAGCATTAGCTAAAGCTAATTGTTCACTATTTTGGGATTTCAATGATAAAGTTAAAGGAGAAAATATTTTATGACTATAAAACTCATTGCCTTAGACATGGATGGTACTTTACTCAATCGACAAAAACTTGTTCCTGAAAAAAATGCTTTAGCCATAAAAAAAGCTATGGATAAGGGTATTTATGTAACTATAGCCACTGGTCGTATGCCTGCATCTGCTTCTTATTTTGCTAAACAATTAAATATGAACTGTCCTGTAGTATCTTGTAATGGTGGTGTTGTTAAAGATTTAAATACAGGAAAAAGCATCTATGAAGCTCATTTTTCTAAAGATACTATAACTGAATTAATATCTATTTGTTATCAAAAAATTGGTATATTCGTTGGTATATTGGCGATACAATTTATGTTCGCTATGTAGATATGGATATGTTCCCTGCTTATAAAACTACAAAAGGATTAAATATAGTAGAGGTCGGCGAGGATTTTGAAAAATATACAGAAAATGTTACTCAATTAGTTGTTTGTAACTTAAATGGAAAAATCCAAGAAATTCAAGACGAATTAGCCGATATATTCAAAGATAGAATTGGTCTACAACAAAATACAGGATATACTATGGATATAACACCTCCTGGCATTGATAAGGCAGTAGGACTAAGTAAATTAGCTCAATATCTACAAATAGACAAAAGCGAAATCATGGCTTGTGGTGATGGTGATAATGATTTAGCTATGATTGAATATGCCGGTTTAGGTGTTGCTATGGAAAACGCTATTGATGATGTGAAAAATATTGCTCAATTCATTACTAAAGATTGCGATGAAGATGGTATAGCATACGTTATTGATAAATTTATATAATAAAAAAGCTTGGCGATAGCAAGCTTTTTTATTTTTCCAATCCATATTTTTTAATATAACGATATAAAGTAACACGACTTACACTCAAAAGATTAGATAAACGGCTTACATTTCCGCCAGCTGCTTTCCATGCTTTGAGGAATATTTCTTTATCTGTTTTCCATTTATTATCTGGTTTTACACTACCCATTAAATTAATATCTGTAGGATAGATTTCATGTCCACTTGTATTGAAGAATGAATATTCTAATACGCTTTGTAATTGTTTGATATTTCCTGGCCAATCATAAGTTCTCAACACTTCTAAAGACTCTGGTAATAAAACTTTTGGCTCCATTTGATGTTGTTTAGATAATTCTTCAATTATATTAATAGCTAACATTGGAATATCATCTCTACGAGAACGAAGTGATGGCACACGTATAATACTGCGAGAAATTATATTAAATAATTTTTCATCGAATTGACCTTTTTCAGTCAAACGTCTTAAATTTGCATCACTTGCAGCAATAATGCGTACATCAATACTGCGTTCTAAGCTTTCACCAATACGATGAGTTTTCTTTTCGGATAAAGCTTTAGCTAACATTTTAGCAATAGAGCTTGGTAATTTTTCGATTTCATCAATAAATAAAGTACCTTTACTTGCTAATTCTAATTTACCTGGATGACTAACATCAGAATCTGTAGCTGCACCAAAGATATCTTGTTCCAATAATTCTGGTGTAGAATCTGCACAATTTATAGAAATCAATGGACCTGCCATACGCATACTAGCCATATGAATACCATGAGCTAAACGCTGTTTACCAATACCAGCTTCACCTTGTAATAAAATATGATTTTTATTGCGAGCTACACGATAAGCGCGTTCTTTCATCTGTACAAAAGCTTTGCTTTCTCCCACCATAGAAGATAAGCTATATTTTGCTGTATAACCAGAAGCATGAGCTACTAAAGTACGTAAATCTTCAATTGGCATAGATACTGTAACTACACTTTGTACATCTTCATCATCTTCAGAATTTTTCAATGGCACAACAGTAGTAATATCTTCATATGTTTTATTATTAGTAATCCATGTAGTTTCACGATTATAGCAAGAAATACCTTGGAAACCATCATAAATAGGAGTATGTGTATAATTTAATACAATATCTTTTAAATGAGCTGTTTCTTTATTTTCATTTATAGCATTAATAGCGGATAAACGTTCTTCACCCATGCGATTTGCATAAACGATTTTATCTTCAGACATAATATGATATACAGCAAATGGCGCTGCATCTAAAATAGCTTTTTGAGCTTTGATATTCAAAGATTGTCTAATATTTAATTCTAAAGCAGTTTTTAATGTAAATAATAATGCTAAAACTACATCTTGAGGAATTTTTTCATATTCCATTACAGTTAAAGATACGATATATGTTAATTCCCCATTGACCATAATTGCACAGAACCACTATTCATTTCATGTAATTCTTCAAGCCAAATTTCTGGGCCAAATACCCAAAATGGTACTTTATGCTCTTTTACAATATTGCAACTAAGTGTACCTACGTTTTTCGTAGTTAAGCTTACGCCTTCCAATCTATCAATAAGTCTTGATGTTGGATTGGCATATTTTTTTAGTACAGTACATTCTGAATCCATGATAGTTAAACATAGATTATATTCATGTAAAAAGTCCACAATACTGTCAATAAAATTATCTAAATACTCAATAGCATCACTGTGTTTACTTTGTAATTGAGCTAATTCATATGCTGATAATCTAGCAGTTGCTAGAATTTTTTTAGGATTAACTTGATATTGCTTAGATAATTCCCATGATTCTTTTATCCATGGATGTACATTAGGGTCAGTTATACCTTTATTTATAAAAATTTTGTAATAATTTATTAATTTTTCTCGATTTCGATGTTCTCTAATCATAATATTTATAAACCTCTATTCTGTAAAGTTTGTCGCCTAAAATCTTTAAGATACTAACTATTTTAACAAGTGTGTAACAAACTATCAATATTTTCTAAAAAAATAATAACATTTGTACAAAAAATATTGTTTATTTGTTAACTTGTGAGCTAAAATTATATTTGTTATACTTTATTCATAAATTAAAATGTTGAGGATGGTTTTTTCTATGGCTAGAATGAGTAAACGAATTAGTAATAAAATTACTAAAACAAAAGAACAACAAAATGCACCTAAAGAACAGAAAAAGTACGGTAAAGATATTTGGTTAATCCTATTAATCGTCATTAACTTCTTATTATTAGTAACTATGTGGGAAAGTTTAATTTTAGCTCCAATAAGCTTTGCTACTTACTTAGTTTTAGAAATTGCTTTAGTAATTATGTATGCAAATCGTCATGCAAAAGTGTCTGATAATGTTAGAGAATGGCTCTATAAGGCACAGATTTTCTTTATGGGTATTATTTTACTTTTATTCTTATATACAGTAGTTGCTTATATATTCGGTTAAAATAAAATATAAAACAAAAAGGCTAGTTAGATATAATCTAACTAGCCTTTTTATAACCGAATTAATAATTATTTGCTTTAATTTCAAAGAATGCTTTTGGATGAGCACATACAGGACAAATTTCTGGAGCTTCTGTACCTTCATATACATGACCACAGTTTGAACACATCCAAATCATTTTTTCATTGCGTTTGAACTTTATCTTCTTGAATATTTGCTAATAATAAATTGTAACGAGCATCATGTTCTTGTTCAATTTTAGCAACCATTTCAAAGAGGTTAGCAATGCGAGTGAAACCTTCTTCACGTGCTACTTTTGCGAATTCTGGATACATAGAAGTCCATTCTTCATGTTCACCAGCAGCTGCTGCTTTTAAGTTTTCTTCAGTAGTACCAATTTTATCTACTAATTTAAACCAAATTTTAGCATGTTCTTTTTCATTTGCAGCTGTTTCTTCAAAAATTTTTGCTATCTGAACATATCCATCTTTTTTGGCTTTAGATGCAAAAAAGTATATTTATTGCGAGCTTGAGACTCACCTGCAAATGCTGTCCATAAATTTTGCTCTGTTTTACTTCCTTTTAAATCCATAGTATACACTCTCCTTCATGAATAAAATCAAAAAAAAACAATAAACCGAACTAGTAAATAATTATTATTAATTAATATTATATACTATTTTTCTTGATAGTCAAGATATTTTCATATATTTAAATATAATTTGTTTTAAAATATATATTGTATACATTTACACATTTACACTTTTTGTTATATAATAGATTTCATAATTGATATTGAATGTATCAAATAATGAATTTATTGCTATTAATATTTATGTCAAAATTATGTATATATTTGAGAGTTTGGGAGTGTAGCTTTGAAAAATATTATTTACTTGAAAACACAACGTTGCAAAGGCTGCGGTATTTGTGTAGCTTTTTGTCCCAAAAAAGTTTTGCAATTAGATGTATTAAATCACTGTCAGATTGTCAATGCTGATGCTTGTATAGGTTGTGGACAATGTGAATTACGTTGCCCAGATTATGCTATTTTTGTAGATAAGGAGGAAAATTAATGATTAAATTAATGCAAGGCAATGAAGCGTGCAGTTATGGTGCTTTAGCTGCTGGTGTGCGCTTTTTTGCAGGTTATCCAATTACACCATCTACAGAAATCGCTGAAACAATGGCTAAATTATTGCCTAAAATGGGCGGTAAATTCGTTCAAATGGAAGATGAAATCGCTAGTATGGGTGCTGTTTTAGGCGCTTCTCTTGCTGGTGATAAAGTACTGACAGCCACTTCTGGTCCTGGCTTTTCTTTAAAACAGGAATTAATCGGTTATGCTTGTGCTGCTGAAATTCCAGTAGTTATTGCCAATGTACAGCGTGTAGGTCCCTCAACTGGCCAACCAACATCTCCTGCACAAGGCGATATCATGCAAGCTCGTTGGGGAACACATGGCGATCATTCTATCATTGCGCTTTCTCCATGGAGTGTGCGTGAAACTTTTGACGTTACTGTTATGGCGGTAAATTATGCAGAACGCTTCCGTACACCAGTTATTTTATTGATGGATGAAATTGTAGGTCATTTACGTGAAAACATAGATGTTCCTGAGAAAGACGATATAGAAATTTATCCTCGTCGTCAACCAAAGATGACACCATCACCAGAATATAAAGCCTATACTCCTGACACTGACTTAGTGCCAAATATTGCTGACTTTGGTAAAGGATATCACATTCATGTAACTGGTCTTATTCATGATGAAACAGGCTTCCCATCAGGTAGCCCAATGGTTACTAAAGAAGTCATTGATAGATTGCATAAAAAAATAGATATTGCTCGTGATGAAATTTGTCATTATGAAGCATACAATATGGAAGATGCACAATATGCAATTGTAAGCTATGGTGGTACAGCTCGTACAGCGTATGAAGCTATGCTCGAAGCTCGCAAAAAAGGTTATAAAGTCGGCATGGTACGCCTTATCACAATTTGGCCATTTGCCGATAAAGTTATTGCAGATTTAGCAGACAAAGTTGATGCTATTTTAGTCCCAGAACTTAACTATGGACAACTTGTACATGAAGTGCAACGTGCAAGTGAAGGCAAATGCAAAGTAGAATTCTTAGGCAAATATGATACACAGATTTTCACTCCAGCTGAAATTGAAACAGCTATTATTAAAATGTGCGAAGGAGGCAATAATTAATGAAACCTAGAGTTTATGAACAACATTTCCGTCAAAACCGCCTTCCGCATTTATGGTGCCCTGGTTGCGGTAATGGTATTGTAATGAAAGCAATTGTAGAAGCTATCGTCAAGAAAAATCTCGATCCAGATAAAACAGTAATCGTATCCGGTATTGGTTGCTCTTCACGTGCATCTGGTTATATGGATTTTGATACACTTCATACAGCTCATGGTAGAGCTATTCCATTTGCAACAGGTATAAAACTTGCTAGACCAGAGCTTAATGTAATTGTAATCACAGGTGATGGCGATTGCATGGCTATCGGTGGCAATCACTTTATTCACGGTGCAAGACGTAATGTAGATTTAACTGTCGTATTATTCAACAACAATATTTACGGTATGACAGGTGGCCAGGCATCACCTACTACTCCGCTTGATAAAAAAGCGACAACTGCTCCATATGGTTGCGTTGATAATCCATTTGACCCATGCAATTTGGCAGCAGCAGCAGGTGCTACATATGTGGCAAGAAGCACAGCTTATCATGTACCACATTTGATCAATATGATAGCTGGCGGTATTGAAAATAAAGGCTTCTCCTTGATTGAAGCTATAATACAATGTCCAACAGCTTTCGGTCGTAAAAATAAAATAGCAGATCCTGCACAAATGATGATGTGGATGCGTGATAATGCAGTTATGAAGCCAGCTTTTGATAAATTAGCTGATGATAAAAAAGTAGGCAAATTCCCAATTGGTCTATTACATCAACATCAATCTATTGACTATGACCATGCCTATGATAAAGTTATCGAAATAGCTGGAGGTGTTGAAAAATGATGAAACAACTCCGTTTATCCGGTTCAGGCGGTCAGGGCGTTATCACAGCAGCAATTATCTTTGCTGAAGCTGCTGTAAGTGAAGGCAAACAAGCTGTTCAATCTCAATCTTATGGTCCAGAGGCACGTGGTGGTGTTTCTAAAGCAGAAGTAATTATTTCCGATAATCCGATTTATCATCCTAAAGTTATAAATCCAGATATCGTACTTGCTATGACACAACAAGCAGCTGACAAATATTATGGCGATTTAGACAAAGACAATGGCTTATTAATCGTTGATGAAGACCTTGTACCAAATACACCAGATTTTCCACATATCATTAAAGTGCCAATCACTAAAATGGCTTCTGAAAAACTCGGCAAATTGTTATTTGCAATATAGTTGCACTTGGCATCATGGTGAAACTCTCTGGCATTGTTTCGCTTGAAACAGTAAAACAATCTGTGGCACATCGCGTACCACCACATACAGTTGATAAAAATATGCAGGCATTAGAACTCGGTTATAATGCTGTTTAAAATAAAAACTCCCTTTAATTAAAGGGAGTTTTATTTTATATAAGTTATTTTCCATTATGCTTTTGAGATAGCTTCTTTCATAGATTTTACATAGTCAACCAAATACGGTGTAGCCTCTTTGCCATATTTATCAATAATACGGATAACAGCACTGCCTACAATGACACCATCAGCGATTTTAGCCATATCATATGCTTGCTGTGGTGTTGAGATACCAAAACCTACAGCTACTGGTTTATCTGTATATTTACGAATAGTATCTACTATACTTTGTATATCTGTTTTTATTTCTTTTCTAACACCTGTTACACCTAAAGAGGATACACAATAGATAAAGCCCTGTGCTTCATTAGCTATCATACCTATGCGATTTTCTGAAGTAGGCGCTATCAAAGATATTACTTCTACATCATTTTCATTAGCTTGGGCTAAAATTTCATCTTTTTCTTCAAAAGGTAAATCAGCCACAATAACGCCACTGATATTGCATTGTTTACATCTAGCAAAAAACTTATCTTTACCATAAACGAATATAGGATTTATATAAGTCATAAATACAAGTGGTATATTCACTTTTCCCTTTAAATTTTCAGCCATATCAAAAATATCATTTGTCGTCATATTGCCACTTAAAGCTACTTTACTAGCCGCTTGAATAACTGTTCCTTCTGCCACTGGGTCAGAAAAAGGTATCCCTATTTCTATCAAATCAGCTCCAGCTTCTGCCATTTTTAGAATAAATTTTTCTGTAGTTTCTAAATTCGGATAACCTGCCAATACAAAGGGAATAAATGCTTTCTTATTTTTAAATGCTTCTTCTATCTTAATCATTGATTTTCACTCCTCTATATCTCGCCATAGCTGCTACATCTTTATCTCCTCTACCAGATAAGCAAACAATGATGATTTCATCTTTTTTCATTTTCGGTGCAATTTTCATCACTTGTGCTATAGCATGAGCACTTTCAATCGCTGGGATAATTCCTTCTGTTCTTGATAAATATTCAAACGCATCAACTGCTTCATCATCTGTAATCGCTACATATTCAGCTCTACCACTATCGTGTAAATAAGCATGTTCTGGCCCAATACCTGGATAATCTAAGCCTGCTGAAATAGAATATACAGGAGCAATCTGACCATATTTATCCTGACAAAAATAGGATTTCATACCATGGAAAATACCTTCTGTGCCTTTAGAAATAGTAGCTGCATGTTCTTCTGTATCAAGACCTTTTCCAGCTGCTTCACAACCAATCAATCTCACTTGTTTATCAGGAATAAAATTATAAAACATGCCCATAGCATTGCTACCGCCACCAACGCAAGCCATGACTACATCTGGCAATCTATTTTCCATGTCTAATATCTGTTCACGAGCTTCTCTGCTGATGATAGACTGAAAATCACGCACAATAGTTGGAAATGGATGTGGTCCCATAACAGAACCTAAAACATAATGTGTATCATCAATTCTTGAAGTCCATTCGCGTAAAGCTTCATTTACTGCATCTTTTAGTGTTCTTGTTCCTTTAGTAACACTATGTACTTTTGCTCCTAATAATTCCATGCGATAAACATTTAATGCTTGTCGTTTCGTATCTTCTTCGCCCATGAAGATTTCACATTCCATATTCATAAGTGCTGCCACTGTTGCTGTAGCTACGCCATGTTGACCTGCACCTGTTTCTGCAATTACACGAGTTTTTCCCATGCGTTTTGCCAATAAAATCTGCCCCAAAACATTATTGATTTTATGAGAACCTGTATGATTTAAGTCTTCTCGTTTCAAATAAATCTTTGCTCCACCTAAATCATTTGTCATCTTTTCCGCAAAATATAAAAGTGATGGTCTACCTGTATATTTTCGCTGTAAATCCTCTAATTCTCTGACAAAATCAGGATCATCTTTATATTTTAAATACGCTTCTTCTAATTGATTTACTGCATTCATTAAAGTCTCTGGCATATATTGTCCGCCATATTTACCAAAACGACCTTTTTTATTTATCTTATTCACGTTCATATTTATCCTACCTTTCGCAAAAGTTCACTTATCGTCTTAACTTCATTTTCATCTTTATGATTATCTTTTTCTATGCCACTACTGATATCTACTATATATGGTTTTGTTGTTCTTATCGCTCTAATGATATTTTGCTTATTTATACCACCAGCCAAGATAAATTCACCTGTAAAATCCTTAAGCAAATCCCAATTAAAACTCTTTCCTGTGCCACCAGCACTATCTTTTACATAGCATCAAACAAAATCATATCGGCAATACTTTGTTTCGCTCTTTCTATATCAACAATATCTTTTACTTTTATCGCTTGCCAAATCGGCAAATCGAGTTTATTTTTCAATGCTTTGATAAATTCATTATCCTCATCACCATGTAATTGAATGATATCTAAAGAAACTTCTGAGCTATCTCTTCAATTTGCGTTAGCGAAGTATTGACAAAGACACCGACTTTTTTAATTTTTTCATCTAAAATTTAGCTAAATCACTCGCTGTTTGCATACTTACTTGTCGTTTACTTTCAGCAAATATAAAACCCACATAATCTGGAGTATATCTATTTATGATAGCTATATCTTCTCTAGTTTTCATGCCACAAAATTTTACTTTAGGGCTTATTTTCTTTCCATATAATTCCTTAAGTGCTAAGACTTATCTTTTAGCCCCTCATAAAAAGTTTCACCGATAAGCACGGCTTGCACTTGATGAACTCTTAATTTTTCTATATCTTCTTTAGTTTTTATGCCACTTTCAGAAACAAAAATCACATTTTCAGGCACTAAAGACCTTAATTTTAAACTATTTTCTACATCTACAGTGAAATCTTTTAAATTACGATTATTCACACCGATAATTCTCGCTTGTACTTTCAAGGCTCTTTTTATCTCATTTTCATCATGAGCTTCCACTAAACAGGATAGCCCTAATTTTTCAGCTAAGGTAAAAAATCTTCTAAGTGTTTCATCATCTAAAATCGCACAAATCAATAAAATCGCTGAAGCTCCTAAAATTTTCGCTTTATAAATCTGATATTCATCAATGATAAAATCCTTACATAATACAGGAATACTGACATTTTGAGCTATTTCTTGTAAATATTTATCTTCACCTAAAAAATAATCTGGCTCTGTGAGTACAGAAATAGCACTTGCTCCTGCTAATTCATATTCTTTAGCGATAGTTAAATAAGGAAAATCCTGAGCTATAATTCCTTTTGATGGTGATGCTTTTTTCACTTCACAGATAAAATTTATATCTTGCTTCATCAATGCTTTTTCCAAAGGAAAATCTCTATTTTGAGGCAAAGCTTCTGCTTCTTGTTTTAGCATAGCTAATGATTTTATCTGTTTTGTTTAGCTATATTGATTTTTCGTTTCTCTACAATTTCATCTAAAATCATTTAACATACCTCATTTGAATATTTGATAAATCGTTCCATCTGATATTTAGCTTTGCCTGTATCTATCGTATCTTTGGCTATATTGATGCCATCTTGTATAGATAATCCATCTTTTGCTAAATAAATACTCATACCAGCATTTAATAATACTGCATTGCGTTTTGCCCCCAAAGTTCCTGCTAAAATATCCCTTGTGATTTGAGCATTTTCATTTTTATCTCCGCCAACTAATTCAGCTGAATTTGCATATTCCATGCCATAATCTCTAGGGTCTAAAGTATATGTCTTTAATTTTTTATCTTTGATTTCACATACTAAAGTTTTATTACAAGCTGTTATTTCATCTAAACCATCATAACCATAGACAACAGCACCTCTTTTTACACCGAGATTAGCTAATACTTTCGCTAATGGCTCTACTAATTCTTCTTGATAAACGCCCATCAATTGTCGATTAGCATTTGCAGGATTAGCAAGTGGCCCTAAGATATTGAATACTGTTCTAATTCCTAGTTCACGTCTAACAGGACTAGCATATTTCATAGAACTATGATACTTCGGAGCGAACATAAAACACATGCCTATTTCATCTAGCATCTTTTCATTCTGCTTAGCATCTAATTCTAATTTAGTACCTAAAGCTTCTAAACAATCAGCTGCACCGCATTTACTAGATACACTGCGATTGCCATGTTTAGCTACTTTTATACCACTAGCTGAAATTACAAATCCTGCTGTAGTTGAAATATTAAATGTATTTGCTTCATCTCCACCTGTGCCGACTATTTCAAATAAATCATCTTTATAATCTATGCTTTGAGCTTTTTCTCTCATGACTTGAGCAAAAGCTGTTATTTCGTCTATCGTTTCGCCCTTTAATCGCAAAGCAGTCAAAAAACTAGCAATTTGAATATTGCTTGCTGTTCCACTCATAATTTCTTGCATAGAAACTATAGCTTGCTCTGTTGTTAAATCTTGCTTATTACTCAATTGATATATTGCTTGTCTAATCATTTTGATTACCTCTTATATCCAGAAAATTTCGAATTAATTTCTTGCCATTATCACTTAAAATTGATTCAGGATGAAATTGCAATCCATAAATAGGATATCTTCTATGCTCTATTGCCATAATTTCACCATCATCAGTAGTTGCTATTATCTTTAAATCTCCGCTTAAAGTTTCTCTTTTAATCGCTAAAGAATGGTATCTTGCTCCCATAAATTCTTTATCTATACCCTTAAATAAAGGTGAATTTTCCATTATCTTTAATTTAAAAGCTTTGCCATGAACTACTTCTTTAGCATAACTTACGACACTTTCAAAAACCTCAGCTATAACTTGATGACCTAAACAAATCCCTAAAATCGGTATCTCACCTTGAAAAACTTTCACGATTTCACTGCAAATTCCAGCTTCACTAGGTTTTCCTGGCCCTGGAGATAGTACAATATGACTTGGATTTAGTTTTTTTACCTGCTCTATATTTAATTCATCATTGCGAATGACTTTTATCTTTGGATTTATTGAGCCAATTAATTGATATAAGTTGTACACAAAACTATCATAATTATCTACTAACAAAATCATATGTTTCCACCTCCTGTGCTTTTGTAATTGCCTCTATCATTGATTGGGCTTTATTTATCGTTTCTTGGTATTCATTTTCAGGTATGCTATCTTTGACTATTCCGCCACCTGAACGAACAAATACTTTACCTTGTTTTGCTACTGCCATTCTTATACCTATGCACATATCCATATTACCTGCAAAATCGATATATCCCACAGCACCACCATAAATACCTCTTGGGCTTTTCTCTAATTCATGAATGATTTCCATAGCTCGTATTTTTGGCGCACCAGATAATGTTCCTGCTGGCAAAGTAGCTACGATAGCATCTAAAGCATCACAATCATCTTTGATTTTTCCTTTTACAGTAGTTGTTATATGCATCACATGAGAGAAAAACTCTACTTTATGCATATTTTCTACTGTTACTGAATTGAATTTACTGATTTTACCGATATCATTTCTGCCCAAATCCACTAGCATATTATGTTCTGCCAATTCTTTTTCATCACTTAATAATCTTGTTTTTAATAAATCATCTTCTCGTTCATCTTTACCTCTTGGCATCGTGCAGCTATCGGAAAAGTCTTTAATTCTTTATCCTCTAATTTTATCAATGTTTCTGGTGAAGCCCCTGTCAGCTCAATTTGCTTAGAGCTTAAATAAAACATATATGGCGAAGGGTTTATCGTTCTTAATATACGATAAGCATTTAATAAACTTCCTGAAAAATCAGCTTCTATGCGATTGGAGATGACAGCCTGAAAAATATCACCTTCTTTGATATAACGCTGTGTCTTTTTCACTACATCTATATATTCATCTTTAGTAAATTCTCGTTTAAAATCAGATAATAGTTTTCCTGAAGGTATTTCTTTTTCTTTGCCATAGATAATAAGTTTTGCTAATTTTTCTAAATCATCAATGGCTTTAGCATAATTAGCTTTTAAATTATCAGTTTTTATATTCACAATTAAAATTATCTTTTTCGTATAATGGTCAAAAGCTATTACCTTATCAAATAACATCAAATCTACATCATTGAAAGAAACTTCATCTTTGTTTACTGTTTCATCTACAAAGTCCAATTTACTTTCTTGATAACGTAGATATTCATAAGCAAAATATCCAACCAATCCACCAGTAAACGACGGTAAATATTCAAATTTAGGGCTTTTATATGCTTTTAAAATTTCTCTAATCTCTGTATTTGGATTATCTGTCTTAATTTCTTCTATTTCATTATTGCTAGCTTTTTTATCTTCAATAAATGATTTTTACAACTAATCTCTAAAGAAGGATTAAAACCTAAGAAAGAATATCTGCCCCAATGATGTGTATTCTCCACACTTTCAAATAAATACACATTATCACTGATATTTTTCAAGATTTTCAACACTTTAATCGGTGTTGTAAGGTCAGCAAATATCTCTTTACTCACTGGCACTATTTTATATTCTGTTTTTATTGCTTCTAATTCTGCCAGAGTCGTTTTGTACATATTTTAATCCTCCTTTATAAATCTATTTGTAAGCAAATAAAAATACCCGTCCTTGAAAATAATATCAAGGACGGGTATCTATATTTCTATATAATTAAATCACTAAATTATATATTATACTCTACTCGCGGTACCACCTTGTTTGAGCAAATGCTCCTCTTTGCAGGATACTAACATATCCCTCACAGTTAACGCTTGTGTCGCGTTGCAGAATACTAAGATTATTTCTAATCTGTTGACTGCACCCTCAGTGGTCCATTTAATATGCTGCGTACTATAGGCTCTCAGCTTCCCTACTCTCTGTAAGTGCATTTCATATTTTTATCTCCACCTCATAGGTTTCATTAAGGCAAGTATTAAATTTTTGAATTGATTTGCTCATATTATTGCACATCAATTATTTTTTGTCAATATTAAATTGTAAACTTTACACTATAAAATAAAAGCAATAACCACCGATATTGTTTTATGGTATAATAATTATACAAATTTTCACCCTGGAGTAAATTAATCATGAATGATGATAAATGGCAACGAACCGTTGCTAAACGAAGAAGACAACGTCGCATACAAAATATATTTGCTTGTTTTGTAGTTTTATTAGTATTATTAATTTTATCGATTATAGGAGGTTATTACTATTACCAGCGCACTAATTCTCCTGAATATGCTTTAAAAGAATTGCAAACAGCCTTTGAACATCGTGATATTGACACTATTCATAAATACGTAGATTTAAAAAACTTTATTACCACCAAATTATAAGATTTTGACTAATGATATATTTATCAATGACAAAATCTATACGGAAAAAGAACATAGTATTTATCAAACATTCTATGCCCTCATTGAACCTATCATTATTGATGGCACAATTCAAAGCATTGATAAATATATTCAAACTGGAAATTGGCAACGTTTCAATTATGATTCTATGCTTAAAGGTCGTCAATTAGGTATCGATTATACAGAATTAATCAATCGCTCTTTGTTATTCAATATAAGTTTCAAAGAGATAAAATCCATAGAAACTATTGATGATAATTCAGTTATGGCAACGATTTTAGTTGCAGATAAATATACAGATACTAACTTTGATTTAAAATTGAAATTAGTCAAAAATGAAGAAGGCATTTGGCAAGTCAGTGAAGTTACGAATTATCAAGATTATCTAACTATGATATCTAATCTTTATCGCCAAGATATAAATACGTATTTGACTAATACTAAAGCCGATTTAGATAGAAATAATGCTCAATTCAAGCAATTACAAAGCGAATTTATAGTTTTAGCTGAAAACTTCAAAAATAATCCTTCATCAAGTCAAAGAGCATTGTTAAAATCTTTTATTGATAATAAAATAGTGCCAACATATCAAGATTGGTATAATTATCTACAAAGTTATCAAATACCTACAGGCGCTCGCCATTTACATGAATTGCGCATGGAAAGTACGACATATACTATTCAAGCATGGAAAGCTTATGCTATCGGTATTCAAGATAATAAACCAAAAGATTTAGCTAAGGCTGAACGACTACATCGAAAAGCTATGGAAACAGAGCAAAAAGTTACTGATACGATTAATAATATGCCTGCTTTATTTATGCCTACAGTTGATTAATTTTATACTTCGCGTAAGCGAAGCGATTTTTTTTGAAAAAATTGCATAAAAAGGAGTACAACAATTTGTACTCCTTTTGTTTTTATCTTTGTCAAAATTATTTAGACATAGCTTCTAATAATACTTTGTTTTCTTCTTGAGTCAAAGGATATTTAGAAACACCATTTTCTATAGGTTTTACATATGTGCAAGAATCTTGACGTCCAAAAATAGAAGAGAATATCACACCATTATTTTGATTATCAAGCAAAGCTACAGCATAACTCAAATCGCCACCCATATCAGCAAAAGCACAGAAACGATGTACTGCTACTTTTTGAATGGATTTTGTAAATAAAGATTTCATTTCTGCATAATCTGCATCAATTTTATTATTTTTTACTACAAGTTCATTCATTTGAGCAATATTATCAGCTATAATATCCTCTAAACTTTCACCTGTTGCACCATTTACCAATGAATTATAACGTTTTTTAGCTTTGCTTAATTTTACAAGCATCACTATTGATAAAATTATTAATAAAACTAATAAGACTACGATTACAGTTAAAATAATTGATAAATTATCTTGAAATATCTGATTTAGCATTGAAAAATCCATAAATATTCCCTCCTAAATTCTGTTAAAAAAGAATTGATTATTCAATAAAGACTATTCTTTTTAACGTGCAACATTATAGCATTCATGTTTTTATTTGTAAAATCAAAACAGCATTTACTAAATGTTAAAATCCTTAATAATTCTCGATTTGTTCATCTGAGGACTTTCTTGTTTTTCCATCAATAATTCAACTAATCTAGCTAAATCATCATCATTATAAAATTCAATTTCTATGCGAGATTTCTTTTTACCTTGCTTTATATTTACATTTGTTCCCAATATTTGTTTTAATCGCTCTTGCACATCATTTAAATACATCTTAGCTTCTTTTACTTGTTCAATCTGCTCGATGACATTATCACCTGCTAAGACTTTTTTGACTAATGCTTCAGCTTTTCTAGCAGATAATTCTCTTTCAATTATCAAATTAGCTAATTTTACTTGAAGCTTTTCATCTTCTATCGCTAAAAGCGGTTTTGCCTGCCCCATATTGAGTTTATTATCTTGTAATAAGCACTGTACTTCTTTTGCTAAATTCAATAAGCGTACAAAATTCGCTATATGCGAACGACTTTTTCCCACTTTTTGCGCTACTTCTTCTTGTTTTAAATTAAATTTATGTAATAACAACTGATATGCATTTGCTTCTTCAATAACATTTAAATTACTACGTTGGAGATTTTCAATTAAAGCTATTTGTGCTACCTTATCATCATCATAATCTTTTAAGATAATTGGCACTTTATCTAATCCTGCCATTTTAGCTGCACGAAGACGTCTTTCTCCTGCAATCAATTCAAATTCATCATTATCATTTATACGCACAATTAGAGGCTCAATTATGCCATATTCTTTTATCGATTTTGCTAGTTGAGCTAATTGCTCCATATCAAACTCCTTTCTTGGTTGAAATGGGTTTGGTAAAATTTCATCAATATTTAAAAATTCCATGTATTTCTCCTTTAAAATATTATAATAATTATTTTAACTTATTACTTTTATAAATTCATTATAATTTAAAACTATAATCAATCATAAAAAATTAATTTAACTAATAACAGTATAATTATACTAAAATTTATGATAAAATTCTTTTCTAGATATAATTATAAACACAAAACATTAAGGGAGATTTTACCATGCCTAAATATAATGCTGCTTTAATGTCCATTGACCCTAGTGAAACTAGACGTTATGCTGGACTCAATAAAGCTCCTAAATTCAATAAAAAAACTATTTTAGAAGCATGTCGTGAAGTCTTATATATTTCTGAACCTAAAGGAATTTGGGAAGTATATGACTATGACGCTAAAAATGGCATTGTACTTGCAGATAAGCCTTTAAATTAGAAGGGAAAAAAGTAACTAAACATCTTTGTCGAGCTACAAAAGTTGCCATCATCGCTGTTACAATCGGCGAAACTGTTGAAGAAGAAATCTCCCATCGTTTCAAAGATGGAGAATACACGCTAGCTGTTTTGATGGACGCTGCTGCAACTACAGCTGTTGAACATGTTGCTGATGGTATCGAACAAGCCATTGACCAAAAATTCAATATGCAAGGATTAGTTCGTCGTTGGCGATTTAGCCCAGGATATGGAGATTGGCCTATACAGCACAACCTGAAATGCTCCGCTTAGCTAAAGCTCATGAAATAGGTATTAGCCTAACTTCATCATTAATGCTTACACCGCGAAAATCTGTTACTGCAATCATTGGACTTATACCTAAAACACAAGATGTCGAACCTGAAAAACAATCTTGTAAATATTGTCCAAACCCTAATTGCAATTTCCGCATAAAACCATTTGACCCTGAATTATTAAATAAAAATTCATGATAATAAACAAATACATTTTATCTTTTTGGCTTAATAAAAATTTCTAGGAGGTATCTTCTATGATACATATATTTGATGGTGCTACTGGCACTATGTTACAAAAATCTGTATTAAAACCAGGAATGTGCCCTGAATTATTAAATATCGAAGCTCCAGAAGCTATTCAAAATGTTCATCGTGCTTATGTAGAAGCAGGTTCTAATATTGTTGAAACAAATACATTTGGTGCTTCTCGCATCAAATTAAATGAATATAACTTAGGCAATAAAGTAGAAGCAATAAATATCGCTGCTGTAAAAAATGCCAAAATCGCCACTGCTGGCAAAGCAAAAATAGCTGGTTCTATGGGCCCTACTGGTGCTTTTATTGAACCTTTAGGCGAATTGACTTTCGATGAAGTTTATGAAAATTATTATGAACAAGCTAAAATTTTAGCTGACGCAGGTGTTGATTATATCCTCATCGAAACTTGTATTGAAATCCAAGAAATGCGTGCTGCTCTTCTCGCTGCTAAAGATGCTTGCAATTTACCCGTAATCTGTCAATTATCCTTCAGCGAAGATGGCAGAACTGTAACAGGCACAGACCCACAATCAGCTGCCATCATCTTAGAAGCTATGGGCGCAGATATCATCGGTGCCAACTGCTCTTTAGGCCCTGAACAATTAGTTCCTATCATAAAAGAATTAGCCGATAATTGTTCTTGCCCTATCAGCGTACAAGCAAATGCAGGTATGCCACATTTAGAAAATGGTCAAACAATCTTCCCACTCACTCCAGAAGATATGGCTAAATGGGCACCAAAACTTGTAGAAGCTGGTGCAACTTATATTGGTGGTTGCTGTGGAACAACTCCTGCTCATATCAAAGCTATCAAAGAAGCTTTAGCTGACGTTTCCGAACCTATCCGCAAAACACCAAATCCTAATCTTGCCCTTGCTAGCCGTTCTAAAACTGTATTTATTGGCAAAGATTTACCTACAAGATTAATCGGCGAACGTATCAATCCTACTGGTCGTAAAAAATTAGCCGAAGAAATAAAAAATGGTTCATTTATCTCTGTAAAACGTGAAGCTATTGAACAAACTCAAGCTGGTGCTCAAATCCTTGATGTAAATATGGGTGTTGCTGGAATTGACCAAGCAAAAGCTATGCACAAAGCTATCACTGAAATTTCTCAACTTGTAAATACACCACTTGCCATTGATACAAGCGATGTCAAAGCATTAGAAGCAGGGTTAAAAGCATATCCTGGTAGAGCACTCATCAATTCTGTAAGTGCAGAACCTGATAGATTAAAATATTTTATACCATTAGCTAAAAGATATGGTGCTGCAATCTTATGCTTGCCATTATCTGATGAAGGTATCCCTAAAACAGCTAAAGAACGTCTTGCACTAGCTCAAAAAATAATCGCTGAAGCTAAAGCTCAGGGCTTAAAAGATAACGACTTTTTACTTGACGCGCTTGTAATGACTATAGCTGCCGATAAAAATGCTTGTAATGAAGTATTAAACACTTTAAAACTTTATCGCGAACATATTGGTGCTCCTTCCACTATGGGACTTAGCAATATATCCTTTGGACTTCCAAATCGTCCACTTATCAATAGCACATTCTTCACTATGTGTTTAGCAATGGGATTAGATGCTCCAATCATGAACCCTTATGATGATTCTATGCAAAATGCCTTGAGTGCTTCTAATGCTCTTTTAGCTAAAGACCCTAATGGTCGCGATTATAGTCTTAATCATTCCGGTCAAAATATCCCTGTAGCTAAAGCTAAAAATGCAGTATCTAGCGGTGATATCATTGAAGATATAAAATCTGCTATAATCAGTGGGGAAAAAGAATCCATTGCTCAAATGGTAGAACAAGCTTTAACTGAAGGACATAAACCAAATGAAATTACAGATAAAGCTTTAAGCGCAGCATGAATGTCGTTGGCAAAGATTTCGGTGCGAAAAAAATCTTTTTACCACAAGTTATGTTATCCGCTGAAGCAATGCGTGAAGCTTTCATCAAAATCAAAGAACGTATTCCATCTGATAGCGTAAGTAATAAAGGTACTATCGTCATTGCCACTGTAAAAGGCGATATCCATGATTTAGGTAAAAATATCGTATCTGCGCTTTTAGAAAATAACGGTTTTAAAGTTATCGATTTAGGTAAAGATATTGATAAAGAAGAAATCATTAAAGCAGCTATAGATAATAAAGCCGATATGATCGGTTTATGCTCCTTGATGACAACTACTATTACACAGATAGATGAAGTCATCGCTGAATTAAATAAAAGCGAGTACTCCACAAAAGTCATGATCGGTGGCGCTGTAGTAACTCAAGAATATGCTGATAATGTCGGTGCTGATGCTTATGCTCCTGATGGCGTTGAAGCTGTAGAAATCGCTAAAAAACTTATTAATAAATAAAATTGAGGATAAATTTATGCAATATAAATATCATAATATTATTTTTGATTTAGATGGTACATTGATTAATTCTGGACCTGGTATTATTCATGCTGTACAATATGCTTTAAAAAAATATGGCATAAACGAAACAGATATGACAGTTTTAAAAAGTTTCGTAGGTCCGCCATTAAATCAGCAATTTATCAATTGCTATAATTTTAGTCATGAACAAAGTCTTGAAGCTGTAAAATATTTTCGAGAATATTATACAGATAAAGGTATTTTAGAAAATGAAGTATATGAGCAAATACCTGAATTATTAAAGACTTTAGCTGAAAATGGTTTAAAATTGTTGATTGCTTCTTCTAAACCTGAAAAGTTTGTAAAAAATATTTTAAGTCAACATGATTTACTAAAATATTTTGCCTTTGCTGGCGGTAGTTTGCTTGATGGCAGTCGTATAAATAAAGATGATGTATTAGCTTATGTTTTAAAACAAATGCAAATTACAGATTTAAATGACTGTATAATGGTAGGCGACCGTAAATACGATGTCATTGGTGCGAAAAAATTTAATTTAAAATGTGTTGGTGTAACGTATGGATATGGCAGTCTTGAGGAATTAAAAGATATTAATGCCGATTTTATTATTGATAAACCTTTAGAATTATTGAGTATTATCAAATAAAAATTGCAGAGCGTAAGCTCTGCAATTTTTTATTTTTCTTGTACAAATACAAAATTTTCTTTTATAAATTCCACAAATTTACGTGAAGCTAGTGACATTGTATCCCAATTTTGCCATGCTAAAGCTACATTGCGTTCAGGGTGTTCTTTTATTGGTCGAATAGCTAAGCCATCTTCAAATCCATTTAAAACTAAACTATACATGGCAGATATTCCTAAGCCTTGTTTTACCATAGCTAAAATCGAATAATCATCATAAACTTTATATTCAATCTGTGGCTCTAATTTATAATCAGCAAAAGCATGCATAATCACACTATGGCGACCTTCATCTAATAAAATAAAAGATTCTTTGGCTAATTGGTCTAAAGATATAATCGGTAAATTAGCTAATTTATGATGTTTAGGCAATACTGCATCATTTCATCTCTATATAAAAATTCCATATTGATGCCTGAAACTACATCACTATTTACAAAACCAAAATCAATTTCTCCATGCAAAATCCATTTTTTTATGCTTGTGTATTCACCTTGTTTTAAAACAAAATTGACTGTAGGATATAATGATTTAAAACTCTTCATCAATTGCGGTAAAATATTTCTGCTCACACTAGTAAAAGTGCCAATACGTATAACGCTATGCTCTAAACCCTTCATTTCCTGTTGCCTTTGTTTCAATGAAAGTTCAGCATGAAAAATTGCCTGTATATACGGATAAAAAGATTTACCATCATCTGTTAATGTTATGCCTTCTTTTTTCCTATCTATCAAGATGGTTCCTAATTCTTGTTCTAACGCCTTTATACTTTGACTAATCGCACTTTGCGAATAGCCCACTTCTTTTGCTACCTTTGTAAAATTTCCATTTTCTATGACTTACAAAAAATCCCATAACGCGAAACCATATGCATTCGCTCTCCCATTAGTTTTACTTATGTAGTTATTATAAATATTCGTTTTCCTAATGTAAATATAACTGCTATAATATTTATACAAAATACATATTTAAAAATAAAATACAAAATGGAGGAAATCGCTATGAATGAATTAGATATTGCTGACGATGTTTATCCAGTAGACAATATCTCTGTAAAAAAACAAGCTTTTAAAGATGGTATACGTGATGGTTTTCCTATTGCTCTTGGTTATTTAGCAGTTTCCTTCTCTTTGGGAATCACTGCTAAAAATGCAGGACTGACAGCATTTCAAGGCTTTTTAACAAGCTTTCTTGTAAATGCTTCCGCTGGTGAATATGCTGGCTTTACTTCTATTGCTACAATGGCAACATATATAGAAGTATTTCTCGTTATCTTAATCGCTAATTCTCGTTATTTGATTATGAGTTGCGCTTTAAGTCAAAAATTATCGCCAGATATTCCATGGTATCAACGCATTTTAATCGGCTTTGATATCACAGATGAATTATTTGCCATTTCTATCGCTAGACCTAATTATCTAAATCCTTTCTATTACTTTGGTGCTATGTTCATCACTATGCCATGTTGGGCTGGTGGTACAGCTCTTGGAATTGTTGTAGGTAATTTATTGCCAATTCAATTGATAAGTGCTTTTAGTGTAGCATTATACGGCATGTTTTTAGCCGTTATCATTCCACCTGCACGAAAAAATAAAGTAATCGGTGTATTTGTTATCATCAGCTTTATTGCTAGCTACTTATCCACTTACCTTCCTTATATATCTGAATTATCAAGTGCTACACGTATCATTATTTTAACTATAGTATTATCTTTGATTGCTAGTATCTTATATCCAGTAAAAACAAAGGATGGTGAAGAGAATGTCTGAGGTATATATATACATTTTAGTCATGGCTTTAACTAGTTTTGCTATTCGTGTTTTGCCACTGACTTTAATTCAAACAGAAATAAAAAATCCGCTGATAAAATCTTTTCTTTACTATGTTCCTTATATCACATTAGCAGTTATGACTTTTCCTGCAATTATACAGGTAACACAGACACCACTTTCTGGAGCTATTGCTCTTGTCATTGGTATTGTACTTCTTGGTTTGGTGCTAATTTATTCCAAGTAGCCTCATCTTGTTGTTTTATCTGTATTTGTTGTAGAACTTTTACTTTTATAAAAAATCTTTACTATGAAAAAAGGCATCTTTAAA